>Ga0192244_10132_pt1 | contig 31305 bp, 25 predicted proteins | sample Koala_Koa27_L3_FD_131234 | JGI IMG/M metagenome (GOLD analysis project Ga0192244, IMG submission 131234) | Enriched cells from koala feces incubated with labeled cellulose particles, San Francisco Zoo, California, United States - Koala_Koa2-7_L3 ... | reverse complement strand
GTTATTCCTAATTGATTAACGCCCCAATAGTTTTTCTCATCACTGCCCGCACGCACCCGGACGCCGTCTATTACCTTGTATTTGTCGTAATCGACGTATGTATAACCCAAGGCGGCGTGGAAATCGAGGCTCAATGCCCGGTTCAGTTCCAGCGTGTAACCTCCGGTGATGCCGCCACCCTGATAGTCGCCCTGCCTGCCGGTATCGCCTAACTTGTAGTTAAACTCGCCGATGTGGTACATGGCTCCAAGAAATCCACGTTTCTCCATCCCCATATAATAGCGCACTTCGGGAGACACTTTCCAAAGGGCATACCTTCTGTCTTTACCGCTCCACGACCATGAAGTCCAGCTTCCATTCACAAGGATGCCGATATAGCGGTTGATACGCCATTCAATACCGAGGTCAGGGCTAAGCGTAGCCCAACGCAGCAGGTTGGCACGGAGAGAGAAGCGATAAACGCCTTGTTGCGGAGCCTCCATAACTGCCGGTTCTTCCGCAGGCTGTTCTTCCTTCACTGTTTCAACCGTGGCAACGGCTTCGTTTTCAGCAAATTCAAGCGCCTTCCCGTCTTTCGGATGTTCCGCTTCCGGTACGGCAACAGGTACAGACCTTGCCTGAAGTGGAGCAGGGACAGGTATCCGCACTACTACCCAATCGCCCTTTTGCGCATAGTTACGGGTTACAAAATGCCTTTCATTCACTTTATTGTGTAATACCAATTCGGACTTCACGCGGTTGGAGCGTATCCGGGCAACATCCAGATTATCCACATTGCCGGACAAACTATTACAATAACCGTCCACGTAGATGGGAATTTTACCATCTGTAATCTCTTCCCGGTATTGGTCGATAAGTGCCCCCAGACGTTGCAGTGTGGCATAATTATCCCCATATGGGATAAAAAACATATCTTCCCGGGGTACGAAACGGAATTCGTACACGCTATCTGTCTTTTCCTGCACCCCGAGTGGTAGGGCAAACAGCATGAAAAGAGGTAGAAACATGATTCTTTTCAACATTTTATCTATTATCTTGATGAATTCTTTGCAGGTATTGATGTAGCATACCGAATATTCCTGCGTGCTGTGCAGTCTACATTTATAATGATAAAGGGCGACGGAAAGAAGTATTATCGTCAGCAGGGACACGATAAGCAGAATAGGCAGCACCAGGAAGGTACCACCGACTTTATAATCAAAATCGAACTTCATAATTTCTTTGGCACAGGTCGGCACCGGAATGCAGTTGAAAATGAGTATAAAAGAAGAATATAATATAGGAAAAACAAAAAGCCGAAGGGCTTGTTTATTCTGTATTTTTTTATTATAAGAACGACTGCATTGAGTATTTAAGAAATTATTTCTAATTTCCAAACAATAACTGTTAAATATATCAATACATCTTATTTTCATTGGAGCATACAAATTTTAATTTTTCAATGCTCCAAAGGTAAAGAATGACTATGATAATACAAAAAATCTGTTGTGCCAATACTGCACTTTGTTGTGCCAATTTTGCACCGATCACATAAATTACTTATTATCAGCGTTTTATTTTTTGCAATACTCCATCAGAATAACGCTTTATTCCTCTAAAAAAGTCGATGGAAGGAACGGATCCTTCCATCGGGATTCATTGCCGGTCTCTTCCGTATACTACTTTTTGCAGAAATTCGAGTGTACGGAACACTTTCTCTTTTCGGCAGTTCGGTTCTTAAAAAGTCAACAGCATATTATTACGAATAACAACGTTCCTCTTTTTCATCTTACTATTTTATTAACACCGTGATTTAGAATCAACCGACATCAGGGTAAGACACTTACAGCAAATGTTATTTCAACACCTCTTCCAACTTCTGATGCAAAGCCTCTCCTTCTAATCCTGTAGCCAAGATCACACCATCCGGATCTAATAAGAAATTCATCGGAATCCAACGAATGGCATACGCCACGGCAGCATCCGATTTCCAATCCTTCAAATCAGAAACGTGCGTCCATGTCAACCGGTCTTTCTCAATAGCAGCCAGCCATGGTTCCTTCTTGCGATCTAGTGATACGCCCAAGATAGTGAAGTTCTTATTCTTAAACTTCTCCCATGCAGCCACAATATTAGGATTCTCCTTGCGGCAATCCGGACACCATGAAGCCCAGAAATCAATCAATACATATTTTCCTCTCAGGCTGGAAAGAGTCACAGGGTTACCCTCCACATCCGGCAAAGTAAAATCGGGAGCAACCGATCCCACCTGGATATTCTCCATACGGCGAATGAAATCATCCATCTGATTCACATACATCGTTCCGTTCAGCGATGCATCCAGTTTGCCCCGCAATGCCTTCATTTCTTCCAAGTTCAACTTGTAAGCAAAATCCTTCACTATAAAATAAGGAGTAACCGCAGATGCCGGATGGGCAGTAACCAAACTGTCAATGTTGTAACCATCCTGACGAGTCAACGGAGCATTCTGCGCATACAAGTCATTCACAGCCGAACCGGTGACACTGAGTTCTTTTCCCGATTCATTCATTTTGACCTGCATCTTATCATTATCCAAGAAGAAAACCAGCGGACGCTTGCTATCACTGGATGTAGTCAATCCATAAGCCAACGGCTCCGTACAAACTCCTTCAAACTTAAAAGTACCATCGGTTATCACAGCCGAATCCACACTGACAAACGATTTATCCTGATACTTCTTCAGATAAACCATTCCTTCCGTTACATCTGATATTTCTCCATTCAGAGTATATCCCTTCTTTTCCTCACTGCAAGAGAGCGCCGCCATAGCCAGCACACCCGTAAAAAGCACATTTACAAATACTTTCATCTCTATCTTTCTTTATATTAATGATTTTCCAAAAATAAATATTCTGCCGGAATTATGCAAACTATGGCATTCCTATTTGGATATTAACTTCCTCTGACTTACCTTTGCAACTCAAACTAACTATCATAACCTATGAAAAAACTCTTATTCCTAGGCATTCTGTTGTTATCAGCAGTTGGTATGAATGCCCAGACTTCCGAGTATTATCAGGAAGCACCCAATCCCGTAGCTACCAATCCGGCTTTATGGTCTAAAGTAAAAAACCCGCAAGTAAGTTGGGGAAGTACAGACGTGCGCTACAAGAAAGAAGAACCTGCCGCCATCCGCGGAATGCAGAAAAGTATCAACCTCACCGCTTGGAAGGGTGAAAAGGTTTCCGCACAACTGGTAGTGTGGACGCCCCAAGCCCTGAATGACCTCACCATCTTGGTAAGTGACCTTGCTGCCGGCAATGAAAAGATCAGTAAAGATGATATCCGCACCGGTTTTGTGCGCTACGTCATTACCGATGAATTGAACAAGGACGAACTGGGCGCCTGCGGTTATCGCAACAGTGCCGACTTTGACTCTACACTGGTTGCCGATGTGATAGACCACATCACTCCCAGCCTGACGATTCCTGCCAACTCTACCCAGGGAGGCTGGATCAGCATCCGCGTGCCGCAACAGGCAAAAGCCGGAAAGTATACAGGAACCGTTACCGTAAAAGCCGGTGACACTACCTTGTCCCAACTGAAACTGAATATCAATGTAAAGAACCGCACACTTCCTGCTCCCTCCGAATGGGCTTTCCATTTGGACTTGTGGCAGAATCCGTATGCGGTTTCCCGTTATTATAATGTAGAGCCGTTCAGCAAAGAGCACTTTGAGCTGATGCGTCCGTTGATGAAACTGTATGCCGATGCAGGCGGAAAAGTAATCACCGCTTCCATTATGCACAAGCCTTGGAACGGGCAGACTTATGATGCCTTTGAAAGCATGGTGACGTGGTTGAAGAAAGCCGATGGTACTTGGTACTTTGACTATACCGTATTTGATAAGTGGGTGCAGTTTATGATGGACCTCGGCGTAAAGAAACAAATCAGTTGTTACTCTATGGTGCCTTGGCGTCTTTCCTTCCAGTACCTTGACCAAGCCAGCAATTCCTTTAAGTTCCTGAATGCCAAACCGGGAGAACCTGCTTATGAAGAGTTCTGGATGGCAATGCTGAAAGATTTTGCACAACACCTGAAAGCAAAGGGATGGTTTGACATTACCCATATAGCCATGGACGAGCGTCCCATGAAAGATATGCAGGAAACGCTGAAGGTGATTCGCAAAGCGGATAAAGACTTCAAGGTGTCGCTGGCAGGCACTTATCATAAAGAATTATTAAACGATATGGATGATTACTGCATCACCATTGCCGAGAAGTTCACTCCCGAAGAAATTGAAGCACGCCGCAAGGCAGGCAAAGTAACTACTTATTATACCTGCTGCACAGAGCCTCGCCCCAATACCTTTACATTCAGTGAACCGGCCGAAGCCGAGTGGTTGGCATGGCATAGTGCAAAGGAGAACTTGGATGGTTACCTGCGTTGGGCATTGAATAGCTGGGTGAAGAATCCGTTGCAGGATAGCCGGTTCACCGCATGGGCTGCCGGAGATACTTACCTTATTTATCCCGGTGCACGCACTTCTATCCGTTTGGAACGCATGTCCGAAGGAGTTCAGGCTTTTGAGAAAGTGCGCATCTTGAAAGAAGAATTCGAGAAGAAAGGCAATACGGGTGCTATAAAGAACATTGATAAAGTATTGCAGTTATTTGATGAATTGAGTCTGGACAAAGTTCCTGCTACTACTGCTGTGAATAAAGCCAAGGAAGTGATAAACAGATATTAATAAGGTATAGAAAATAATCAGGGCCTTACCAATAGCTTTCATAACTATTGCGTAAGGCCCCTTTCCATCTATAAACAATCCCTCGTTACAATTCACCTTCATCTTGGATGTACCACGTCCATCCATTTATATTGATTTGTATTGCATGCCATATATCTTCATCAGAGAAGAAAAAAAATGATTTTGTACCTATCTTCCCGGTCTAAATATTCCTGTGGGTCTGTTTTTTCTTCTTCCAGACCGGTAAGAAGGAGGAAATTAGTCAGATTTATGCTGAAAACTTTTCTTCCTGTTGACTTCTGTGTTACCAGGAAACGTACCGGTTCATCTTTCATCAATCGCATGGTGTTCAACTCCATGGCAGCAGAAGACGGATCGGTTTGCTCCATGAAATAAGGCTGGAAACTGATTACGTCATCATCCAGTAATGAGTTGTCATAATTCAAATAGCCATTGGATGTGATGATTTCATAATCATAGTCGTTCATATCCAGCGTCCATTTACTGCCCGGAGCATTCACATCGTCATATGATGAATAGCCTTGGAAGACAAACCGTATCTTGTTTGTGTCTTTTATCAGGTCAATAACTTCCGTCTGATTCTCAGTACCCGTAAATTTTACTTTATTGATGCCGCCATACCACAGTGGTTCCAATTCCTTATTGACAATAAGAGACGCTTCACGTTTCAGGCGCAACCTCATATCTGTAATCGTAGTCCCTGCTTTGGGAGTAGCAATTTCATAAGAGTCATGTGCACCCGCCCATGCCAGGAACTGGTATTCTCCCACCGGAAGATTTACCTCCATTACATAATGCCCTGTGGCCAAAGCAGCACCTTCCTCTGCCTGAGTAAACAGATACTTGCCGTCCTTATCAAATACATAAAGTTCCACCTTATCTACCTGGGTATGGAATGCATCCACATAAAGCATATTATAGTCATACTTAAACTTCACAAACAAACGGCACTCCGGCAGGTTTTCGTTAAAGCTGTCGCATGAAGTCATTATCAAGGAACCAGCTAACAGGATTCCAAAGACAATATGACGCAGAAGGCTTTTTAATTTCATATTCATTTATTTTTCTAATTAATCTATATATAGAGGAAAAGACTGTTTTCTTTTCTCATGATTTCCAATTTCGGTGGACAGAAACGGTGCGTTCCGTCGATAAAGGTTGTATCCCGAAGTTTTAAAGTTTCCGGCAACTTCTTTTGGTAGTAAGTTAAGTTGTGGGGAGAATCCCCCACAACTTAATCCCTCAATGATAATGAATTTAAATTAATGATTCTATAGTTAAAACTCTTCTGTTTGTGTGTACCAAGTCCATGGGTTAACATCAATCTGTACAGCCAACCATGCCTTATCTTCTTCATCGGGTTCATCACCTGGTTCAGGGATAGTAGGATAGCCGGGATTATTGAATTTAGTTACATTAATATCGTATACAGAGTTACGAACTACACCAAATTCTCCCAGTTCGTTGGTAGCCGCATTAGTATCATCATGTTTAATCATGATTCTGTAGTAGCTATATCCTCCCAGATAGTATGTAAAGTTTCCTACAGTTTGAGCTCTGTCAGCCTTAGTTTTGACTGTTGTTATGGTAGCGTTAAAGCTAGTCATCAAAGTTGAAACACTGGTTCCTGATGCGGTAGGAAGAGTAATAGGAGTGATACCTAAAGCAGCCAAATAAGCATTGTATTCATCTGTTATAGGAGTAGCAACACCTGCAGGGTCCGGCGTACCGGGCGCATACTTCAAATTCAACTCTGCTTCAATCCATTCCATCAATGTTGCAAAAGCAAAGTAACCATACTCAGCAGCATTACCGGCATTATTGATCATGATCCAACCGTCGGCATCTTGAGTTGTAGAGTAAGTGTCATCAGGTTTCTGATATTTTTTCGGTACAAACTTAGCTTTCAACAACACCTGAGTGGTATACTTATACAAGTTGTCTGCTGCAACTTGAGTATTTTCCAAACAGTATTCAGCAGTTCCACTTCCACTCCAACTTGTAGGATCAGTTGCAACAACTGTATAATCAGCCAAAGTAGCAGCAGTATTAGTATAGTTAGGGTCAATTCTATATGAACCAAGCCCATAGATATCATAAGGAGTGACACAACCGGTAACATTATTTTCATTCCAAGTCAAAAATCTCTCAGAAACAGGGAAATACTTTGTATTTGTAACATTCAAAGTCCATCCTGCCAAATCTATATTTGCAACATCACTCGATGGGGTAACAAACACACGTACCTTTGCAACAACACGGTCAATATGGATTGCCAATGGATGCTGACTTGCAGCATCGGCAGTAGAATACGGTGTCAAGTCCGTATCAGTTCCATCAGGCAATGAAGGTTCCAATCCACCTTTGGCATTAGACATCATGAATTTACCACTAGTAGCCAGATTTGCCTTTACATCGCTCTCTGTAATCGCTGTATTTACAGCAGAATAAGCGACCCCCTTAGTGATTGTCGCAGGAAAGCCCGGACCCGGATTAGCTACTATCAAGATACGTTTAGCTCCTTCCGGAACTTTAAACGACTGGCTTACACCTCCCGAAGGTTGTCCGGGATTCCCGGCTTCGGCCATGTTTGCAAATACTTTTTCTCCGACAAACTTCGGGTCTGCTGCATCATCATCAAAGAAGAGCACCCTAAGACTACTAACCAAAGATTCAGCACCGGTACCATTCTCTTTATCAGGATTATGTAGTCCACGTCCGGCTACAGAAGACGGAGTCTGGATAGATAAGGACATCCAAGCCTCACCGGTAGGGTTCGTTGTACCACCATCTCCACCATCCTGTGGAACTATGTCATCATTACTACATGCTGCAAATGCTAAAGCTGCAAATGCCAACATAAACAAATTTCTCTTTTTCATTCTTTTCTACAGTTTATTAAAATGTTTCTACTACTTTGTTTATTCCTATTTATATTATCTCTTTATGCCTTTTTAGCTATTCTATTTCTTCTTTTGTTCTATCTCAGCTACATTCGCCTTCTTCACAGCCAGTTCTTCCAAGTTCTTTCCGGCAGCTTCCACTCCGGCTGCTTCAGCATTCTTCAAGTATTTTTCGGCTGATTCATAATCCCCCTTCAGCAGCATCAGGGCTCCCATTGCGTTATCATACGCCGGTTGATTCTTTTGCCCATGCACCTTATTCAGATAGCGTTCCGCCGATGCCGAGTCACTGCGTAAGAGTGCAGCCGCAGCAGCATTCAAGTTCGCCACTTCATCCTCGGGATACATACGTACCGCAGTTTCAAAAACCTCTCTAAATTCTTGCGAGCCTTCCGGATAACTGTTGGCAACTGTGAACATTTCATTCAAACTCAGGTTTTGAGGACGTTTCTTTATCACCTCTTTGGCTTCTTCCACATTGAAGTTCTTCACATTATAATTTACCTTACAAATGGCTACACGAAGTTTAGGATAAACATTCCTCAACAGATATTGATACGGGATACCTCCATGTAGTTGTTTCACCTTTAATTTTACTGTTTGATAATCTTGGTTGTTCATCATAATGATGTCCAACAGTTCTTCCCTGTTATCAATATCTGTATTTTGGAGTGTTTTCACTAATCCATCCCAGTTCTCACCGCCAAACACAATGCGGTATTGTGAACGTGAGAAGTTATATTTGGATGCCAAATAGTCACGCAATGCCATGGCACGTCCTTCGGACAGGCGTTTGTTGTTTGCCAACGAACCTTCCGGTGATGCATATCCTATTATATCCAAGCTTTTCACTTCTATATCGGGATCGGCCTTCAGTTCGTCAATCATGGCGCGCAACTTGGCTAGTTCCTGAGGATTATTCATGTATTCCGGACGGATGTTCACTTTGTTCACTTCAAAGTCCAAGAAACATTCAGCCTGTACATCCCTCCATTTTATATCTTCCACCTGAGGTTTGATATAAGCCATGTGCGGAGTTACAACATACGGCAACAAGGGGCGTTCCGGTGTCACCTCGCCTATCGGTTCTACATCCATCAAGGCTGTTTCACCGCAACCGCATTCATCACGCTGCATATCCAGACGGGCATCCGCCATCCATGCCTCATAAGGCAACATGTATCTATATTCTATTGTACCCTCTTTCTTTTGACCCGCTTTCTCTACCACATAAGGTTGCTGATAATTGGCTTTTTCCTTTGCACTCATCAACGTAAGAAAGCGTTCATAAGCTAAGAATTCTTCCCTTCCTTTCAAAGATACCCTGGGAAGTTGAAGTATATGGTCGGCTGAGACTAATTGTGGGATCAAGTCTACCCCGCGTGAGGATTTTACTTTCACATCACTCAGAACGATATCCATATCTATATAGAGAATATCTCCTACCTGTTCCAGACGAACCGGATTGACAGTGATCGTCCCCTCATAAGAACGGTCTTGAGCCATTATGGGATGCACATTGCTGCATAAAGCAAGCAGTCCGCATAGGATGAGTTGTATATTTCTTCTTATCATGATTCTTTTATTTTATAATATAAATAAGTGAGATACTCGCCTTGGTAGGACCGAGATAGTTCTTGTTGCCCGACTTTAGTTTCGAACCGCACTCCGCACAAGGATACTTATCATATACAATGTGTGCGTATCCCACCCCGATGGATGCTTCCAGACTCCAACGTTTCTTCAGAATCCAGGAATGTCCTATTGAAACACCTCCGCCATACAAGTGTCCTTGGTAGCGATTGTCTTGCATACTCTTACTGATAAACGGCCAATCGGGTAATCCGCCTACATTGAAATCGGCATAATGTGCATGTATTCCCACAAACGTGCTGCGGAAGGTTTCACAGAACCAGTAACGCGCTTCCGGCTGTATGCCCCAATGACGCAGGCGTCTGCCATTATCCGGTTTCCACGGGTTATAGTTTAAGGGAATATCCAGTGTCCACTTGGGGGATAATCCTATTTCTACTCCCAGATTCATGGTCGTGGTGGCATCATACAAAAGGTTGCTTTTAACCGCTACTTTCTGCGCTTTACTTTCGGCTGCAAAAAGACCGAGTATAAATAGTATGAGTATTAATCCTTTTTTCATCTATATTGCTTTTTTATCTGTTTTACTCTTGGGTAATAGAAATCTTAACACGTTGCGTCGTATTAACACTTGGAGAGGATGCATCCGGGGCTTTTATAGTCGATAGATATACGACTCCCGCTCTCTCGGCACCGCTAGTATTGGGTGCTACTTCTATATATATTTTTCCATCGTCTACTGTAATCCGGGCAGTATCCTGCCTTATCTCCATGCTAGAGGGGCGCAGCTTTATCCAAGTTCTGAGGTTTTCATCTCCAGCTTCTTCTACTTCTCCCGAAAGGCAGTAATAGTTCACAAACTCTGTGGTAGGATCATTATCCGCATAAGGTTCATATTTCAGTAAACTACCATTGGCAGGAATTGCCGGTCTTTGTCTAATATGAATCATTTTCTCCAAATTGCCCAATTTCAAGGTTACATATGCATTTTTTTTCAAAGTTATGCTGCCATTACTTTCAGTCAGACTTTGCCCCTTCTCATTATACATTAGCCAGTCACCCACATGCACACCTACCGGAGTCACAGACGGACTGACACCGGAAACAATTGGTATCTTATGATCCCAAGGATATATAAGGCTGAATGAACTTTCAACCTCCTGTTTATTAGTTGTTATACTCCTTGAATTGGGAAAGTCAATATCACAATCTGTTATTATTTTGAAAGCCTCATAATCTCCACCACTGCTATAAGCCATAAATACCGAATTACTCACAGCCAGATAATAATCATTATTAGACATAATCTCATACGAATTACTATCGTCTATCAATACGGTATAGTCAAGATACATATTAGAGGCGGGTGCTACTTTTGCATCCTCTATCGTATCATATCCCGGTCCCTTTACTTTGATAATTGTAAATGTGTAGGCATGATTCCTGTATATATCCATCTTTTGTATGGCATTATCCACTATTGCCATCTTATAGAAATAGGGTTTCCCCTCATAAACTCCCTCAATAATGAGATGCGTATTATTCTGCTTATCCGATTCATAGATGTATATGGGTTCAGTTACTGTACTCTGAGAAGTTGCCGCAACCAAAGGAGCAGAGTAAGAATTGTCATATCTATATTCCGTCAGGTTGGAAGCATTGTTCATTATTGTGCCATCCAAATTATGCAGTCTGCCTTGGCGGGGAACATTGATTATGGTTGTAATACCTGTGAAATCAAAATTAGATGCTTCATTCACAACCATCATCTTCGCCACTACCCTTATCATTTCCAAAGAACTCTTGTCAGTATTCTCTATCCGGGTGGTATTATCAATGCTATTTACCGTCAACAGATAACTCATTGGAATAGCTTCACCTACTCCGGTATATGGAATGCCATCCACTCCACCTGCTGCCAACGGTTCTGTCATCATATTGGCGCAAACTTCCGATAATGTGGTTGCAGTCGTAATCTTGCTTGCAATTCCTGCCGCATCAAAATTGTAGGCAGTGGTAGCATCTCCGTAATAGAATTTATTATTCAGCGGATTAGCTAATATCAACAACTGATACTTACTGCCGGTAGGTTGCTTGGTCAGTATCACAAACCTTTTCCCGGCCATTTCAAATGCTTGGCGTGCTTCCACGAAGGTAGCACTCGGGGTATCTCCCTTGAAGACCAAGACCCATGGAGTTTTGCCAAGCATATCCTCATTCTCCGTACCTCTAGCCTTAGGAAGGTGATAAGAATCCGCACGGGTAAAAATCTCGAGTTGCACTTCATCAGCTTCCATCCCGTTATCCCCCGGTTTCCCGGTCCAAGAGGCATCATCCCTGCAACCAGATACCAGAAAAGGCAGGCAGAACAGAATCAGTATATGTAGTAACAGTTTCTTCATTTATTAATACTTTAACTTCTTTATTTTGTTTACTCTCTTAATCTCTGACACAACGGATAGATCGTCCAAACGTTGGCAACTGGCACATAGAACCGGGATTAGGCCATTTACTAAAAGACATACCCCAAACTGAATGAGGGTCTTCTGCCGTAGAAGGTCCTATCGAAGAACTATTATAATAACCGGTTTGCCCTACAAACTGCAAGTTTCCGGTGTTATTATCTCGTCTGCCCGCCGATGGGAAAAACACGGAAGCCATTGTTGCCTTATTGTACACCAGAAGACCAACGTATGCTGCTTGTGCATTGCCCGTTGAAACGCCATAAGAATAGGGTGAGTCATTAGGTCCCATCCTGATAGGACGGCGATCATAAAAACCATCAGCATAAAACCCTAAAGAAAACGTAATGTATCCTTGTGCTTCACCCGTATCATCTGCATTCTTCCACATAGTCTGGTATCTGTCTACTTTGATACCACCCACTTCCGGCGAGCCATCATATCCACCAACATTCGGCAGTACACCTACATCTCCACCCAAAGGCTGTTCAAAAACGGACTGCCTCCATTCCGAATAAGCAATGTCACCACTATAATCTGTAATATCTGTCGGTATTACATCTTTATATACATCAACTACCACAGGATTATTATTCTGATCCCTATAATTAGGATACGGACCATTATGGCTTATTCTGTCTATATATCCGTCTGACGGACGATGATAACCATCAGGACACAATTCAAAAACATTATGGTATCCATAATCATACATAGCTTCCGCAGTACCCTGAGCTTCACCCCATACCGGGAAATGCATACCGGTAGCAGCGATATTAAAGAACTGTATCATGTTTGTCCAACGGTCCTCCGTTAACTTAGTAGGATGATAGGCCAAACGGAAATAAGTGTCAACACTATCCTTAGGAAGTCCCCACTGAAAAAACGCTCCTGCCTGTGTAGGATACTTCACGAACTTGCCCTGTCTAGGATTCAGTTTAATATAATCATCGTTCTGACCATTATAATACCCCAGAGCAGTCAAATTAAATGCCGAGAATTTTCTGGCATAGTTACGCGCCTGTCCTGCTAGCGGACCTTTTGTTATAGGATCCTCAGTTCCCGGTCGCATAATATAATCATCTGCTTCCCCTGACGGATATAGATATATTCATTAAAATCCCACGGAGTACCGTTATCATCAACCTGCCCATAATGCGTAACCAATACTCTGGCATAACGCGGATTAGCACCCGGATTCTTTCCTGTCAATCCAATACGGAAATAAACACGCCCTTTTCCTTCTACATAAGTTCCATCTTCTCCTTTATAAGGATTAGGATAGACGGTGTATTTTTCCGGACCCCCGGATTATCAGTTCCTGCATGCGGATCAAAGCTGGGTGTAGAACTCAGAATCACAAAATCACCATCTACCAGACGTGCCTTCCAGTATTTAATCCTACCTTTATTTTCAGGGGTTTCTTTTTCACTATCCCTTCGTCCTTGCTGCCCGGTTATAATCCTCTCTCCTATCTCATTATTTCTATAGAAAGCACCGACGTATGCAGTTCCTCCCCACTCTGAATTAAAATCAAACCGTTTACCATACTGGCTGATATTCACTTTTATTTCCCTCTGTAAGCTTCCCCCGTCTTCATCACCTGCCGACAGGATAATCCGATAGGTTTCATGCTTATCTATTTCATTCTGTTCATCCAGCAACACATCCATATATCCGTTTCCGGTCTTTGTTGCCGAGTCATAAGTGTATGAAAAATGAGAAGTACTATATGTAGTCTTCGTTCCGTTGGTTTGCACATTGCCCTCAGTTTCCAATATCAAGTCATTAAATATCTTTTCCGTATCTGCTGTAGTGCTGCCTGCACCGATATATGTTTTAGGCAATACCTTTACCTCCGGCATATTAGACCAGAATGAAATTCTCGCTCCATTAAAATCGGTAATGTTCACTTCTATATCTGATACATCCAGCTTCTTAATACCTGCTATGTTCCAGTCATTATCCACATCAGTCCATTCCGATGGGATAATATTCATATACAACGGATCTTTTATAATCCCTATCAAATCCAATTTTGTATTCTTAGGAAGACTATAGTTCACCGGATCGGGAGCAATCTTCAGCTCGCACGAAGGGTGATAGTTATCTCCCATATCTATGGTAAAAGTAATAGCTTTCGATATATCCCCTATTGCGGCAGGTTCGCTGGCAGGCAGAATAATTCTGGATATGTGTTTCACCCATACCATTTCTCCAGATGCCGTCCCATTCGAAAAATATTCCGGATTGTCCGCCAATGTAAATTCACGTGTTACGTTTCTTGGAGGCTCCCCACTATAACCAGCTGTCAGAGGAACAAAGTCAGGAATATTATCAAATACAACCCCCTTGAAGTCTGCATCGAAGTTATGTTCTGCTTTCAATTCTACATCGACTCTCACTCCCAACCTTTTCATTGCAAGTTGCAAGATGGAAACAGTGGTACCATCATTCAAAACAGCTCCCCCCACCATTGGGCAATACTGTTACATTCTTCACCTCTTGCATCATAGGAATAGGCAAAGTAGATATAAAAGAAGCAGCAGGATAAGCAATCTGATCCAAATCCGTATAATGTGAGATAGAAGTCAGTTGACTTTGAATAGCCGGATAACCGGGTTCATTGGCAAGGAATACAAAATCATAAGTTCCCGGATCAATATTATGGCGTATTACATCGCCCACCCCGGCATTATAAGATGCATTAGTAGCCTTATTGCCTGTAGAATGATCAAAGGCAATAACACGTAGTGTCCGTATTTCCACATCTTCAGATGTCCCAGGATGCGTAGCATCACTACGAGGCATCATTCCCCTGATTGTTATATATGTGGCCTCAACTTCATTTTTAGTAAAGGTTTCGTCCGTGCATGAGAATAAAGCCATCAACATAAAGAAGAAGACTAATCCTAGATATCTCTTATATCCTTTGACTAACATAAATTTCATTCCAATTCCTACTTTTACATTCAATTTCCCTACAAACAAAGATGTCCAAATACTTTCCATACTTGGTATTGCAAAAATCAGAACATTAAAGGAGATAAAGAACCGAATCCAGTTCTTATATAGATAATGTAAATTATAGTTTCGTGCTTATTATATACTTTCCAATGCCAAAAATTACATAATATAAAAAGAGTATTACATAAAACTTACCAATTTTCAATATCCGCAAAAATCGAACGGTTTATTTTCACTACAAGTAATAATCAATGTTCAAAATTTTAAATCAATCTAATCATAAATAACCCTTGAACGTAGTACGCCCAAGGGTTGAAAACATTTAAATAAAAAATCCACAATTAAATATATCCCTCTATATCTTAATCTTATAAAGAATCAATAATAGCACGCTGATTCTGCAAGAAGCTGATGCGTTGTGCCTCTCCACTCTCTGATATCAAAATAGAATGGCGTTTCAGCGACTGAATCCAGTTGCGTTGCATCTGGCAAATTTGGGGATTCTGCGAATCCATCGAATTGATAGAATAAACCCGCAACAAACTTATCTGGAAATCTTTTTTCTCTAAATAAGTATATGTAGCTTCAAAATCAATATTAGATAAATAGAATGCAACTTTCCCACCTTGGCTGAACTCACCTCTCATAGACAACAGTTCCAAAAGTCCCAGCAGTTGATAAAGTTCATCTTTCAAATGCTTCACGTCATCAACCGTTATGAGATTCAAACTGGCAAAATACTTCACCTCTTTCACAAAGGAAAGGAAGATATTCGTATCCCATATAAAATAGTTTTTCTGGCAACGCTTCACACTATCTGCCAACCGCTTATGAGCTTGCACAATACGTTCCTCCACCTGCATCTCTGCCAAAGAATTGGGAGTCTTTATCTCTCCATTCTGATAAATCCATCTGCACAGACGAAATTTAGACAGGTATTCATAATCGGCATACAAAGTAAAGGGCAACAAATTGGAGGCTGTATATACCTCTGTAGTATTATCGTCCTTTACATAATCGAAAATCTGCACATAGTGTTCCAAAATCTCATAATAGCTTTCCAACGAGTCTGAGGAATGGAGCAGGTTCAAATCAAAAATCACCCTGTTAGCAACATGACTGCCAATAATCCGATCTACAGAAATTCCCAATTTACGTGAAAGCAATGCCACTTCTTCAATGGTAAAAGAAACGTCTCCACGAAGTCTGCGATATACCGCCTCTTTACCCATACATAAAGTATCCGTCAGGTAATTGGCAAGATTCTGGGCCTTGGGAATACGCTCCTTCATGGTTGCTATCAACTCATCTACGATTTCATTTTTCATGGTTATACCCTCTCTCTATATTTATTGATTAATAGTCTTGTGCAAATTTAACACATACGAATCAGATTTTCGTGCAATAAAGCAGATATAAAAAGCAAAATGCATTTCTAATTGAAAACAAAACAAAGCCGCATCCCATAGAAAACAGAAATGCGAAAACCTAGAAAGTATAGGGTTTCGCATTTCACAATTACAATACAGGATTATTTCATTTGCCGTAATATTCCTAAAATCAAAGAGTGGAAACAATCTCTCTTTGTTGCTTAAAGAATTGAATACGCTGCATCTCACCGCTTTCCGAAATCAACGTCGAGAATTTCTTCAAAGACTGAATCCAATCCTTCAAACCTTGAAACATCTCACTGTCGCGAGTGGTAATGGAGTTAATAGAATATACGCGAATCAAACTTAACTGCAATGGGGCACTCTCCAAATAGCCATAATTAGCTTCAAAATTGATATGAGATATATAAATTCTGACGGTGTAGCCCGTTTCTGTTTTCCCTTTAGCTGCAAGTCCTTCCAATTCATCTATTAACAGAAACAATTCATCCTTTATTTGCTGCTTATTTTCATCTGAAATAAGATGAATCGTTGAAAAAAACTGAATGTCACTAACAAGATGTTGAAAAATCATATTATCCCAGATATAGTCTGTAGAATGAACATTCTGAGTGGCAGTCATAAATTGCTTCTGACTATCAAATACCTTTTGAGGGATTTCCGTTTCGTCAAAGTGCTTGCAGTGAAAGTTTTTGTTTTGATACATCCACTTGAATAGACGAAACTTAGACAGATTATCATGCTTCAGATAGAGAGTCTGCGGAATAACATTAGAGGAAGCTCCCATCTCTGAAGCAGGCCCATCTTTCAGACCCTCAAAAACCGGTATATACTTTTCCATTATTGCACAATAAGAATCAAACGGATCCTCATAGGCCATCACGTTCATATCAAATACAGCATTGGCACGAAAACTGACGCCTATCACCTGATCCAGTGACACACCCAGCTTTCTTGAAATTAGAGCGGCTTCTTCCAACGTGAAGGGAACTTCCCCACGCAGCCGTCGGTAAATTGCTTCTTTACCTATAAAAAGAGTATCCATTAGTAGATTTGCCAAACTTACTTTCGCTGGTAGTTTTTCTTTGACTGCTTCTATCAAATTCGTATTCAAATCATTTGTCATCATAATATAGTCCCCGTTTTAGTGAATTATTTATGATAATAACAATGTCCGATGGAAAATGTTTCGAGAATAGAAACGATTAACTTCTATATACATATAAGAGGCATAACTCCAATCGGTATAGGTCCATGCCTCTTTATCGAAGAAGAAAAAAACAATTAACTATACATCCGTATTATTCCTCAGGGACATAAATTATCTCCCCATTATCCAACTCGTATGCAATACCCACCTTTTTGCCTTTTTTACCACTCCTGGTGTCCTGATCTTCGGACGGGGTGTAGCGGTTTATCTTTTGCCCCTCTTTGGTGATAATCTCCATATTCTCTTTACCGGGATTCTTCACCATTGTAAAGTCTTCCTGACTGAACATTTCCGTCATATTATAACGGCTCACCAATGCCACCATCAATGCCACGGCAAATACCATTGCCACATCAAACAGATTGCTGACCACACTCATCGGGAATAATCGCCTAGTCTATATGCTATTTGACCATTTCCAGGCTATAGAGGAACGTCTATCTTTGCAACATCAAAAAGTAGCAATAAAAAATGAATGTTATGAAGAAGAACGTATTGATTTTAACAGGATTATTAATCTCGGGAACAATGTTAGCACAAGGAGGAACAATTATGAAGAAGTATGAAAATCAACTGCCACAAACAGGCAGAGGAAATGTACATGTAGCCTATCAGGGAAAAGCCATCGATCAAATGATTTATGATTTCATGGAAGAACAGGGCATACCGGGTATGACACTTGCCATCGTGCAGGCTCCCTATATACCACGGGTAGTAGGTTATGGAGTTACCGATTTCGAAAAAGGAAATTTGGCTGCTGCCAAAACTCTTTGGCCTATCGGTCCTATCTCGCAGGGATTTACAGCCGTAGCCATCATGCAGCTATACGAAAAGGGAAAACTGGATTTGAATGACCCTATCGGTAAATACCTGAAAGAGATTCCCGGAAACTGGAAAAGCATCACTATTCTCCAAGTGTTGCAGCACAGTTCGGGCATCTCCGATTATCGCGTTCAGCAAGGTTTCGACATATCTGCCAACTATCAGCCCCAGCAACTGATAGAAACCGTAGCCGCCACCCCATTAAGTTTTGAACCGGGAACAGACGTGCAACAAAGCGCCACCAACTTCCTGTTGCTGACCGGCATCATAGAAAAAGCAGGCAGAATGCCTTACCACGATTTCGTGAAGAAATATCAGATTGATTTTCTAGGTTTGCAAAATACCTATTTCGGAGAAGATCTGTCGAAAGTGAAACAGGAGGACGTTGCGACTACCGCCAACGCACACCAGACTTTCAAAAAGGATCGGGATTATATCAACCCGGCAGAAACCACTACCGGATACATGGCAAAAGAGGGGAATCTGGTCATTGCCCCTGCCATCAGCCCCTCGGCACTGAAAGGCTTCTCGGACATATGGGCATCTGCCGAAAATGTAAGCCATTGGGACATCGCCCTTGCCGGAGGCGTGCTGATAGCCAAACCGGAAAACCGGGATATGATTTATAAACCGACCAAACTTGCTAACGGGAAAATGATTCCCGCCATAGCCGGATGGCAATTCTATAACCACAAAGGATTGATGGATATAAAAGGAAACGTATCGGGACATTCCGCTTTCCTGAGCCGCTTCACCGATGCATCGGAACTGGTATGTGTTACCTTGCTGGCCAACAAGGAAGGTGTAGACCTTACCAACTTGGGACGCCGCATAGCCGCCGCCTTTGATGACAGCAAAATGGGAACAGGTGCTAATGACAACTTGCTCTACACCTACGAAAGCCAATTTAGCGTAACAGAAACAATGGCACGCATCGAGCAGACTTTAAAAACAATGGGCATCCCCGTTTTTGCTAAATTCGACCATGGAAAGAACGCCGAAGAAGTGGGATTGGAACTACGCCCCAATCAAGTTATCGTATTCGGTTCCCCCAAAGTAGGGACCAAATTGATGCAGGATAATCCTAGTATTTCCATCGAATTGCCTTTAAAGATCTCCGTTTGGGAAGATAAAAACGGCAGTGTATGGGCTACTTTCCCACAAATGGGAGTGCTGGCAACAGAATATGGATTGGAAAAAGAACCTGTAATCGGAAAGATGCAGGAACTGCTGGAAAAGATTGTGATAAAATCGGCAAGCGTATATTAAGCCGGATTAAAATTCAGGATAACAGAATAGATTAGACTAAGGGAATGAATCGAAATAAGTTCATTTCCTTAGTCTGCTACTATCGCAATAATCCTTCTTTATGAAACAGTAAATTACGCACACTGGATAAATCAGTGAAAATAAGAACACACCATTATTCCTTTGATGAATTATGAACATTTGCCAAGCTGGAAAAGATCGAATACTCTCTAGTCCTTATCCGCTTACCACAAAAGAGTAAAATAGAACAGACCGCAAATTAACCGAGATTAGAGATAAATCCCATCCTGATTATAAAAGAAATACACTTGGGAAATTCGATAAAAAGGACTTTATATTCCCAATCACTTCTCCTGCCTTAAAGAAAGATAGATCAAGTAAATTATTCGCTAAAAGTTTACATACTCCCTTTAGGAATACTCCAAATTCCTCCAATAATAATCCATATGTCGCATCTTGATTTGACTCATTGGTTATTAGAGTAACTTTTCATAATTTTACTCCCAATATGAGAAATATCAAAGTAAAAAAGGTCGAGACAAAACGTGAAATGAGGGATTTCGTAAAGTTTGCAAGTCAGTTGTATGCTGGTTGCCAATACTACGTTCCTGACCTGGATATGGACATAATCAACACATTTAACCCAGGCAAGAACGTGGGACTGGAATACTCCGATATACAGCCGTTTATAGCTTACGATGCAGAGGGAAAGCCTGTCGGTCGCATAGCCGGTATCATTAACCATCGCGCCAATGCAAAATGGAAAACAAAGAATGTCCGATTTGGCTTTATAGAATTCATTGACGACCCGGAAGTATCGGAAGCCCTGCTGAAAGCTGTGGAGCAATGGGGCAAAGAACAGGGTATGGACTGCATACAAGGACCGATGGGAATATTTGACTTTGACAAGGAAGGTATGCTCATCGAGGACTTTGACAAATTAGGATCAATGATAACCATATACAATCCTCCCTACTATCCCAAGCACATGGAAACCTTGGGATATGAGAAAGAAGTGGACTGGATACAGGTAGCCATTGACATTCCACAGGAAATTCCTCCCAAATATGTCCGTGTATCCAAATTGGCAAAAGAGATGTTCGGATTGCATGTCAGGAAATTGACCAATGCCGACATTTCAAAACGCGGATATGGCAAGAAAGTATTTGAACTGCTGAATATGGCCTATGCCCCTCTTTTTGGCTATACGGAGCTGTCGGATAAACATATTGATTTATACATCAAACGGTATTTGCCGTTGGTGGATAAGCAATTGTTACCCATTGTAGAAAATGAAGACGGCGAAGTAATAGGCGTAGCAGTAACTATGGGCAGTCTTTCGCATGCGCTGCAAAAGACGAAAGGGAAACTTTTCCCCTTTGGATGGTTTCACTTGCTCCGCTCCCTGACGTGGAAAAGGGAGGATACCGCCGAACTGCTTCTGATAGCCGTGCGCCCCGACCATCAGGGATTGGGTGTAAACGCATTGTTTTTTGAGGATCTTATACCTATTTATAATAAATACCATTATAAACGGGCGGAAACAGGTCCGCAGTTGGAGGACAATATAAAGGAACTGTCACAATGGAAGCCTCTGAACCCCACTTTTACCAAGAGAAGACGATGTTATAAGAAAAAAATATAAATAAAAGACGAGACTATGGAAAGAAAAGTAGTAATAACAGGTATGGGTATATGGTCATGCCTTGGAAAGACACTCGAAGAAGTGCGCGATTCGCTGTATAGCGGAAAGAGTGGCATCATCTTCAGCCAGGGACGTAAGGATGCCGGATTCCGTTCCGCCTTATGTGCCCATATAGAACATCCTGACCTTAAGCCATTCATTCCGCGTAACTTGCGGCAATTTATGCCCGAGGAGACTCAATATGCTTACATGGCTACCCGTTCTGCTCTTGAGAACGCCAAACTGGATCAGGACTACATCAATGAACACGAAGTAGGCATCATCTATGGTAACGACTCCGTAGCCGAAGCCACCATGCATGCGCTCGACAAGTTCCGAGAGTTCAAGGATACATCCGCCTGCGGCAGTGGTTCTATCTTTCAGTCTATGAACTCCACCATAACCATGAATCTGGCCTGCTTGTTCAAACTGCGTGGCATTAATCTGACAGCTTCCGCCGCTTGCGCCTCCGGTTCCCAAGCCATAGGATTGGCCAGCCTGCTGATACGCAACGGATTGCAGGACTGCATTGTCTGTGGTGGCGCCCAGGAAACCAACTTATACAGTGTAGCTTCATTTGATGGCATACAGTCATTTTCCATACGTGAAGATGAACCCGCCAAAGCAAGCCGTCCGTTCGACCGTGACCGCGACGGTCTGGTTCCCGGAGGTGGTGCAGCGACAGTAATCGTAGAGAGTTATGAACACGCAGTAAAACGGGGCGCTCCCATCATTGCCGAAATCGTAAGTTGGGGATTTTCGGGTAATGGTGACCACATCTCCACACCCAATGTGGCAGGTCCCGCCCGTTCTTTGGAGTTATGTCTGAAATATAGCGGAATAGACCCGCGCCAGATAGGTTACATCAACGGCCATGCCACTTCGACACGCATCGGCGACAGCAGGGAAGCACAGGCTATAGCACAAATATTCGGCGACTACAAAGTCCCCATTACATCCACCAAGAGCCAGACCGGGCATGAAATGTGGATGGCAGGAGCCAGCGAACTGATATATTCCATACTGATGATGAAAAATAATTTCATCGCAGGAAATATCAATTTCGAGAACCCCGACGAGGAAACGGCCTGCCTCCATATAGTACCGGAAACCCGGGAAACACATTTCGATATGTTCCTTTCCAATTCATTCGGTTTCGGCGGAACGAACTCAACCCTTATTGTGAGAAATTTATTGTAAAACAAACATAAAAAGAATGATTATGACACGTGAAGATATTGTAGAAAAGGTAAATGCCGTATTGGCAGAAGAATTTGAAGTTGAATTGGATGTTTTTACCCCCGATGCGAACATAAAGGAAACACTTTCCCTGGACAGCCTCAGCCTTGTAGACCTGGTGGCTATCATCCAATACACCTACAAAGTAAAGGTTCCCGTATCGGATTTGCCCAAAATCCAAACTTTCAACAATCTCTATGACTACATAGAGGGACACCTCCCCGCAGAATGAAAAGCCGGGAGATAAAGGACCTCATTCCGCAACGCGATCCCATAATGATGGTTGACAAGCTGATAGAAGTGAAAGACGATGTGGCTGTAACCGGCTTCACCGTCAAAGCCGACAACTATTTCATGGACGAAGACGGACTGCTGGCTGAACCCGGGCTTATAGAACATATAGCCCAGTCAGCCTCAGCCTTTGCGGGATACAAGGCTATAAATGCAGGCGCCACAGCTCCCCCTGTGGGATATATCGGTGAAGTGAAAAAATTCCATTGCTACCGCCGCCCACAAACCGGCGACGAGTTGCGCACCACTATCACAATGGGAACGGAACTGGCCGGTGTTACTATCATTACCGGCGAAACCCGTGTCCTGAATGAAATAGTAGCCGATACACAAATGAAGATTTTTATTCAACCAAATGATTAAACAAACTTATCCACTATGCTGCTTGAAAACAAATATTACAAGATAGTTCACTCTAAAGTAGAAGGGCTGAATGCTGTTTACCGCATCGTCTTCTTGCCCCATTGTGATGTCTATCGCGGCCACTTCCCCGGCAACCCGGTCTGTCCGGGAGTATGCAACATTGAAACGATCAAGGAATGCGCAATGTTGCTGGCAGGCAGTAAACTGCTCATCAGTACCATCAAGCAATGCCGCCTGGCGGCTGTTGCCTCTCCTGTCCTTTGCCCCGAAGTAACTGTGACCGTCAGCCTTTCACCCACCGACAAAGGATACACTGTTACGGCAAGCATAGCGGATACGGAAAGAACGTACATGGAATATAAAGGAAATATGATGTATAAGGATAAGAAATGAAATACGAAGTAGTCATCATAGGCAGCGGACTCGGCGGACTGGAATGCGCACACATCCTTTCACGTACCGGCATGAGCGTCCTTCTCCTGGAAAGAGGAGCGCAAGCCGGCGGGTGTATCCAGAGTTACAAGCGTCACGGACAGGATTTCGATACCGGTTTTCACTATGTGGGAGGGCTGGACGAAGGACAGTCACTGCACGCCGCCTTCCGGCACTTGGGACTATTGCACCTTCCGTGGCAACGACTGGATGCCGACTTCGACCGGATCACAATAGGAAACCGCACCTTTGCCTTTACACAAGGGTATGACGGATTTGTAAATACACTCGCCGCAGACTTCCCTGCCCAGCGCAATGCCTTGAACCGCTATGCCGACTTGCTGAAACAAGTTGGCGAGCAGCAGTTTGCCACCCTGCACTCTCCAACCGGAGAAGCAGCCTTTTCCTCCAAACTCTTTGAAACAAGCGCCTATCAATACCTGACGGAAACTTTCCGTGATCCATTACTGGTCAATGTACTCAGCGGCACTTCATTAAAGATGGAGTTACGGCGGGAGTCGCTTCCACTGTTTACATTCGCCCATGGCAACAGCAGCTTTATCGAAAGCAGTTGGCGTTTAAAAGGCGATGGTTCGTTGATAGTAAACTCATTAGCAAATGACATCCGCAGCCATGGCGGCGAAATAATCTGCAATGCCGAGGTCCAGGAATTGGTGGAAAAGAACGGAAAACTGGCCTATGCAGTATGTTCAAACGGTGAAACCTATGCAGGCAATACCTTTATCAGCGACATTCATCCTGCCGTCACTTGCCGACTAATAAAACAGAGTGACAAGATGAAGAAAATATACCGCACCCGCATAGAACATCTGGAAAACACCTTCGGTATGTTCACCGTATCGCTCTGCATCCGGTCGAATACCCTCAAATACTTTAACTGGAACCAATATATCTACAAAGAGCCCGATGTATGGACTTTCTATCAGGAGGACGGTCCCGTAAAAGGAATTTTGATAAGTTGCCGCGTGCCGGAAGACGGAAGTGAGTATGTGCAACAAATTGATTTGCTCACCCCAATGCTTTGGAGCAAGTGCGAACCGTGGAACCATACGGCAGTGGGACGACGTGGCGATGAATACAAAACCATGAAAGAACGTATTGCCAATGAGTGCATTACATTGGCTGAACGGTTCATTCCCGGCCTTCGCGATATGATTACCGGATGCTATACCAGCACCCCACTCACCTATCGCGATTACACCCGCACTCCCGAAGGATCAGCCTACGGATTGCGCAAGGATTTCAAGAATCCGGTCATGACACTGCTTTCACCACGCACCCCCATTCCCAACCTGTTCCTCACGGGGCAGAACCTAATGTTGCACGGGCTGCATGGCGTAACAATGACCAGCCTTTTCACCTGTGCAGAGATACTGGGAAAGGAACATATATGGAATATAATAAAAAATTAAAAATAAACAAGACAATGAAGTATGCATTAGTAACCGGAGGCAGCCGTGGCATAGGCCGTGCCGTTTGTGTGAAACTGGCCCGAATGGGTTATCACATTATTATAAACTATGCGAGCAACAGCGCAGAGGCTGAAAAGACCCTGGAACTGGTACGGCAAGCCGGTCAGGACGGCGAGATAGTGAAGTTTGATGTAAGCAACCGCGCACAAACCCACGAAGCCCTCGAATCATGGGAAAAGGCTCACCCGGAGGAATACATCGAAGTGTTGGTGAATAATGCCGGCATCCGCCGTGACAATGTTATGGCATTCATGCCCGAAGAGGATTGGAGCCGTGTGCTCGACATCACTCTCAGCGGCTTCTACAACGTAACACAGCCCTTACTGCAACCCATGTTGGCACACCGATTCGGCCGTATCATCAATATGGCAAGTGTAAGCGGCATGAAGGGAATGCCGGGACAGACCAACTATTCCACGGCAAAAGGAGGCATTATAGCTGCCACAAAAGCCTTGGCACAAGAGGTGGCACGCAAGAATGTAACCGTAAACGCCGTCGCCCCCGGCTTTATCAAAACAGATATGGTGGAAGGGCTGGACGAAGATGCCTTGAAAAAGACCATTCCCGCCAACCGATTCGGTACGCCGGAGGAAGTGGCCGAGGCAGTGGGCTTTCTAGCTTCGCCCGGTGCAGGCTACATCACCGGCAATGTGATTTCAATCAATGGAGGACTTTATACTTAACCGCGCATGAAAGAAGAATAAAGAAAAAAGGATGCGGAAACGAGTAAATAACATATTCTTTATTGTAGGCCTTGTAGCCGTCATCGTGATGTTCTTCACTTTTGACGTGAGCTTCACGCAATTATGGGAATATATCACCAAAGCCGACTATTGGCTTGTCGCTATCCTAGGATTGTGGGCGGTGCTCTATGTTATGAATACATGGGCATGGAAAGCCATCATCAAAGGTAGCGGCCCTTGTACAGTCAGTTTCTGGAGATTGCAGAAACTCACAGTAACAGGCTTTGCCCTCAATTATGTCACCCCGATGGGAATGCTGGGCGGCGAGGCTTATCGAATCATGGAGTTATCAAAGTATATAGGCATCCAGCGGGCAACTTCTTCGGTAGTGCTCTTTGCCATGATGCACATATTCAGCCATTTCTGGTTTTGGCTGACAGGCGTTGCCACCTACCTCATTCTGGCAGGTGCGGGTTACCTGCCTATGAATATAGGTATGGGACTCGTTTTGGCAATTATCGTCGTGTTCTGTTGTGGCGGCATCTATCTCTTTGTGAAAGGATATAAGAACGGAATGGTGGTAAAGCTACTACGGCTAGTGAGCAAAATACCGGGACTGCATACTTGGGGAAGGAACTTTGCCGAACGCCATAGTGATGACCTCAAAAAGATAGACCGGCAAATATCCGAGTTACAAAGCCAAAATAAGCGCTCGTTCTTTTGCAGTTTCTCTTTGGAATATATAGGAAGAATAGTCCAAAGCTTCGAGATATTCTTTATGCTGATGCTCTTTGGCATAGGCGGCGGTGGAGACCTGGGAGGATACTTTCTGACATTCCTTTATTCTTACCTCATACTGGCCTTCACCTCGCTTTTTGCCAACCTGCTGGGATTCCTTCCTTTGCAACTGGGCGGCAGGGAAGGCGGTTTTGCCATGTCTGTGGCACAGATGGGTATGACCGGCGATATCGGAATGTTCGTCAGCATCATTTGCCGGGTTCGCGAACTTTTTTGGGCTTCTATCGGGTTACTTTTGATGAAGTTGGGCAAAAGCTCATAGGAATTAATGAATCAAATAAATAATACCATAATGAAAGAAAATGTAGAATCTACTTATAAATCCAATGATACCGAAGAATGGATCGATACCGTCTGGACACGTCCCATTGGCTATCAATGGGCACTTTTCTTCAAACGGCTGAATGTTCATCCCAACACCGTGACCGTACTTTCTATGATAATCGGTGCAAGTTCAGCCTTTTTCTTTGCACATGGTTCCTACCGCACAGAAGGGATGGACGGGTTGCTGCTCAATGTAGTTGCCATCCTCCTGCTGGCATGGGCAAACTTCTATGACAGTGCCGATGGTCAACTGGCGCGTATGACGGGAAAGAAGACCCAACTCGGACGTATCCTGGACGGTGCCGCAAGCGAAGTGTGGTTCATTCCCATCTACCTCGGACTGGTCTATCGGTTCTATATCCATCACGGACTAGAATTTCAATGGTTAGGCATAGAAGACAATGAACAGAATACGCTGATTGCCACGTCCATACTCCTTGCCCTGACGCTGTACTCCGGCTTTGGTTGCCACAGCCGCCAGTGCGGACTTGCCGACTACTACCGGCAAATACACCTCTTTTTCTTAAAAGGAGAAGCAGGCAGTGAACTGGACAACTCTGCCCAACAACAGAAGATATACAACGAAACACCTTGGAAGGGAAACTTCCTGTGGAAAGCATTTCTAAAGACTTATGTGAACTATACCAAGGGGCAAGAAGCGCAAACGCCCAACTTTCAGCAGTTAATGAAGATGCTGCGTAGCCAATATGGTGAAACAAAGAACATTCCACAGTCTTTCCGTGATAAATTCCGTTCCCTGTCTTTACCTATCATGAAGTGGACGAATATTCTCACTTTCAATACCCGTGCCATTGTGCTCTACCTCACCTGTCTGATAGACTTGCCGTGGCTCTATTTCGGTTTTGAGATTATCATAATGAGTGCCATTTGCCATTATCTGCGGCGAAGTCACGAAAAATTCTGCAAGGAACTGATGTACCAAAAGTAGATTAACTACCCGTAGGGGCGGGGGTTGCCCCATAGCTGTCAGGCTAAGTTTTATCGTGTAAAGACATCGCGCAGCCTCCCCCTTGAAAAGGGGGCAAGGGGGATGTTCTCTTAGGAAGAATAGTGTACCCCACTATAGGGAACAACTGTGCCAAAGAGAACATCCCCCTTAAATCCCCCTTCAAAAGGGGGAGGCTGGCGCAATGATTTAACCATGTTTTTCTTAGCTTGACAGCTATGAAGCAAACCCTGCCCCTACGGGTAAATGATAAAGTTTCTATTTACTTACCCACTTTTTTTGCCAAAAACTTCTTACTCAACCATCTCCTTACCGGTTCATCATAGAGCTTCAAACAGAGATAAGCAACCACCACACTCCCTATATAAACGCACAGCACCACCTGCCAAGTTTCTCCGAGCGTGAATAATTGTTTCTCAATCAACCAAGCATAGAACAGATACATAAACGGATAATGGATAATATAAAGCGGGAAAGAAATATCCCCCAAGAATTTGCAGATCCTTGTCGAGTTCTTATCAGTAGTACTTCCCGATGCCCCCAACCAAATAAGAATAGGGAAAACCACGATCACACAAAACATTTCATAAAGCCCATTCATACTAACCGGCTCCATCCCTTCCAGATAAGGCACTGAAAACAGAGCCAGCAACACAGCCGAACAAATCCAGAAAGCGCCTCTCACCTTCATCGGTTTAAAGATGCGGGACAGGAACAACCCCATCGTAAACGGGAAAAGCATTCGCAATGATCCACCCAAAAAGTTCACACCATCCAAAGTCCAACCTACCCCAATGTTTCCATATCCGGAAACATCGAAAGCAGCAAAGGCAGTCAGCCCTGCTCCCAATAAAACGACAAGTACCCCTAATGCCTTGGTAGACAAACGGCGAATAAACAAAGCATAAAGAATATTACCGATATATTCAAAGAACAACGACCAACTGGGACCATTCAGCGGAAACATTTCGCCATTACCTCTCACCTCATAACCGGCTCCCGGCAGTGCAGGAATGAAAAACAAGGAACAAAGCACGGACAGCATAATCATAGAAGTGGCAACATGTGTCCCATCCCATTGCACGCTGCCCTGAATGCAGAAAGTGATAACCCCTAGAACCACACCCATCACAACCATGGGATGAAGACGAATCAAGCGGCGTTTAAAGAAATCTTTCATCGTCAGACTCTTTGACCAACGATCATCATAGGCATAGCCAATGACAAAACCGGACAGGATAAAGAAGAAATCCACAGCCAGATAACCATGATTAATACTCTCGATAGTCCCACCTCCGGCAAAGGCATAGCCTTCAAATACATGATACCATACGACTAAAAGAGCAGCAACTCCTCTCAATCCGTCCAGAAGGTCATAATGAGGTTTTGTGTCTGTAAATGCAGCAGCAGAGATTTTTTGCATCATAAACTTACAATTATTGTTTCTTTTAAAGGTTACTAAATGAATGCGGCAAAGTTACACAACTTAAAGTCTCAAAAATTTGTCCTATGACAAAAACTGCTGCATACCGCCTTATTACTTTCGGGCTCTGAGACGGCTCAACGTCGGAAGTGTAATACCCAGATAAGATGCAATATATCCCAATTTAGCCCGCTGGCACACCTGGGGAAACTGTTGCTGAAACTCCTCGTAACGCTCTTTTGCAGGCAATGTAAGACGCTCCTTATGAGAGCGATGCAACCGCCTGTACTCATTTTGATGGATAATCCTCCCCCAATTGGCAAATTCTATGTTGGTTTGAAAGAGCCTGTTCAAATCAGCCAGTGAAATCCTGTATGCCACAACTTCTTCCAACGTTTCCACAAATTCTTCACTCACCTTATTATAATACAATTCGTCCATGCTAAAGACAATTCCCCCTTCACACGAAAAAGAGGTTGTTATCTCCTCGCCGTTTACCAGCCAGAAAGAACGGGTCATGCCTTTTTCTATAAAATAAGCCGATTTGCAAAATGTATTTTCCTTTATCAACAGATGTTTCTTAGAAAAAGTACATAAGGTAAGGGTTTCCTTTAACGCCTGCATTGAGTCATCAGAAATAGGATATGCAGAATTTATTTCATTTATAATATTCGTCATAAAAGCAATCTATCATTTTAAGAGCTATCTATCCTCTTGTCAGAATTAAGTTTTAAAGATACAACAAGTTTTTGAGAAATGACGCTTTCTGTTAATCAATAATGATTTATTTGCAAAGAAATTTTATATTTGCAACTTATACAGTTACAACTATGAATATACCGAATATCCGTTTACTGAATCAACAGTTAATTAATCCGCTTTTCCGGCATCCCAAAGGACTGGTGTCCTGGATGGGAGCGATGCAGGCACAAAGTTACTCCATGGTAAAGTGGGCAGTGGAAATGCGTTTAAAATCAGCTACCATTCAGACCGTAGAAAAAGCCCTGAAGGATGGCGAGAGACTGAGAACTCATGTAATGCGCCCCACCTGGCACCTTGTAGCAGCAGAGGATATTCGCTGGATGTTGAAACTGTCTGCACAGCGCATCATTTCCGCCAATGATTCCTATGCCCGTGGGTGGGATTTGGATATTCCGGATGAACTCTATATGAAAAGCCACAACTTATTGGAAAAGATTCTTTGCGGAAAGAAAAGTCTGACCAGGCAGGAGATAACCGAGCATTTCAACCATTCGGGGATTGAGGCAGACACCCATCGCATGACCCGGTTTATGGCACGTGCAGAGCAAGTGGGCATCATTTGTAGTGGAGAGGACAAAGGAGGGAAATGCACCTATGCACTTTTGGAAGAACGAGTTCCGCCGATGCCCGAAATTACAAAAGATGAATCTTTGGCGCGCTTGGCGCGAAGTTATTTCCGCAGCCATTCTCCTGCTGTTTTGCAAGATTTTATTTGGTGGTCGGGGCTGCTCGTTTCGGATGCCAAACAGGCTGTCTATCTGATAGACTCGGAATTGAAGGCAGAACAATGGAAGGGACAAACCTGGTATATTCATGATGCTTGCCGCACGCGTGGCAAATCAACAGGCTACATACATATTTTGCCGGCATATGATGAATCTTTGTTGGGCTATAAAGACCGGACGGACGTTTTACCTTTGGAACACTATCCCAAGGCATTTACCAACAATGGATTATTCTATCCTATCATCCTCCATAATGGTCAAGTGATTGGGAACTGGAGCAAATCGGCAAAAAAGAAATGTGCTGATCCGGAACATTCATGGTTCAGACAGGAAGGTGTTATAGAGGAAGAAGCACTGAATCAAGCCAAACAGCAGTTTGTCCGGTTCCTGGGGAAGTAGTTTTATGCTTCAAATTCCGTTCCCACCATAATTTGTGCAAACAGGGGGTCACGCTATTCACCTATCTCTGTATCCCCTATCAGCAGGCGGATTTGGGGTGAAGGGCACTCTCTAAATCCCCCTTCACCGCCCTTCACTTTCTTTTTTTCGGAGTATCTTTTGATCATGTTCGTTTTTGAGGAAAGAGGTCTGCATGTAGGCTGTTTGCCGGGAATTACTTTTTTCCACCGTTTATTTTGCCTTTCTTTCAGTTCATATTCTGTTTTTTGTGCTGTCATCATTATCGTCTTACCTATATGAGACGCTCGTCTTACCATCATTATACGATCGTCTTATATAGGTAAGACGAGCGGCTGATAGACGTAAGACGAGC
>Ga0192244_10129_pt1 | contig 31863 bp, 30 predicted proteins | sample Koala_Koa27_L3_FD_131234 | JGI IMG/M metagenome (GOLD analysis project Ga0192244, IMG submission 131234) | Enriched cells from koala feces incubated with labeled cellulose particles, San Francisco Zoo, California, United States - Koala_Koa2-7_L3 ... | reverse complement strand
GAGAGAGGTAAAAGATCAGGAAGTAATTTATGATGCTTTCCTCAGACAAACAGATCCTTCTCTGGTATTCTTTGAGTTAGATGTATACTGGACAGTCATGGGACAGAATGATCCGGTGGAATACCTGCGGAAATATCCGCAACGCATTCGTGTCCTGCACATTAAAGACCGGGCCATCCTGGGACAATCCGGTATGATGAATTTTGAACAGATCTTTAAACAGGCCTACACAAATGGTATTTCCGATTATTTTGTAGAGTTGAAAAAAATGCCGGACAACCGTACTCAGTTTGAAGGAATCAAAGGATGTGTGGACTATTTGCTACAGGCAAGTTTCGTGAAATAATAGTTGATAATGGATTCCCCTTGGGGGATAGAAACTTATAAAGGGAAACCAGGGAGTTTATTTTGTGGGCTGAACTTCTTTCTTTTAATTCGTGTTTTAAATGATATAGGAGGTAAACAGATGAAAGCGGTTAATAATTCTATTTTACGTAGTATTTTAGGGATTGTCCTTGGGTTGGTACTGGTCCTGTGGCCGGAAGTGGCTGTGACTTACTTAGTGATCCTGATCGGGGTCTTTTTTATTATTCCCGGGCTTTATTCCCTGATCAGTTACTTTGTACGGGAGAAAAGGGATCAAAGAGTGTCTTCTTCTTTTCCGCTGGCTGCTACGGGAAGTATTCTGTTAGGAGTTCTACTGGTTTGTACTCCCGCCTCTTTCATCAACATTCTGATGTATTTATTAGGAGCCTTGCTCCTGCTGGCAGGCATCCAGCAGATTGCCCTGCTTATCACGGCTCGCAGGTGGAGTCTGGTTCCCTGGTTTTTCTTTATCGTCCCGGTTCTGATATTCATTACCGGTGTCCTGATCTTAGCCTATCCTTTTGAGACGGCTGCCACTACGTTTATGGTATTCGGGATCGCAATCCTGATCTACGGCGTGTGTGAATTAATCGATTGGTATAAGTTCCGTCCGGAAGAACCGGAAGAATTATGAACTTTTCCGGTATTCCATCGGGGACACTCCCATATGTTTTTTAAAGAATTTACCGAAGGTGGACTGGTCTGAGAAATGCAGTTCATCCGCTACTTGCTGCACGGTGGTCTGCGACATTTTTAAAAGTATTTTAGCTTCTACCATCAATACCTCATCAATCCATTTATTCGCAGATTTCCCGGTCAGTTCTTTCAGGATCAGCGATAAATACTGCGGAGTGATAAATAACTTATCCGCATAGAAGGTGACCCCGTGCTCTTCCTTACAATGTACTAATAACAATTGCAGGAACTGGTTTAACAGCTCTTCTTTCCGTGACAGGGTTGGAACCACTACAATGGAATCTTTTTTACCCATCAGGATATTGGCCAATTCCAGGAGAAAGGCCATAAAGGAATTCTGCAGTACCTCTTTATGAAAGAAATGAGTATGATTATTTATTTTTTCCCTTAATTGTTCAAAACTCATTTCGAGGTGCAGCGTTTCATCCGGTGTAAAAACCGTATAAGGATTTTTCCGGATCTGCATATAATTCGTCATGGAAGGGCTTCTGAATTCCGGCCGGCATTCCTCCAGAAACGTTTTATCCACCAGCAGCATTTTTGCCTTAAAATCAGAAGAAACAGTAGTGGCCTGAACAATATGGGTAGGCATGATCGTTAAAAAACTATTCTTCTCTATTTTATAGGAGATATAATCCACTTTTATATCCGCACTTCCTTCCAGAATCAGTACGATCATCAGCGCATTCATCCGTACCGGGGAAGAGTACTCTTCGAGATCTCTTTCCTCTCCAATAGATAAACTTCCATCCAAGTCCAAAATACTGAATACATCCTGATAACTATCACACGAGGAGATATTTTCATTCAACTCCTTAATCTCTATAAAAGGCAGCTTATCCATATTCCAATCTTTTAAGTACTTCCGGAGCAAAGATATCATAATTTCTGAAACTTCCTATTTTCGTTTTTGACCAATCAAGATATAATTTGCCCTAAAATTAAATGTCCGCCGTCCACTTGTTTCGTTTTTGACTAATCGTGTAACGGAATAAACCTTTTTAGTTTTCCAAATATATAGAACTTTGTAACCGTTAGATTAGGTAATAACAGGTATTAGTTTCAATTTTTTATAAAATAAATGGCAAAAGAACGTATCATAGTAACAGCAATGGATCTTTTTTCCCAGCACGGGATTAAGAGCGTAAGCATGGATGACATTGCCCGTGCTATGAGTATATCTAAACGAACATTATATGAATTCTTCAATGATAAGGAAACCCTCCTGATCGAGGGGATGCAGTATAATAAAAACAGGTTCAATAAAATATTAACCCGGTTGGAAAAAAGCGCCCCTACCGCGGTGGATGTGATTCTTCTATGTTATATGGAAATGATGAAACGTCCCCGTTGGTATCATCAACGCTTTTATGAAGATCTGAAAAAATATCCGAAAGCACTTCAGCACAAGGAAGAGGAAAAAAATGAGTTTATCCCCAAATGCAAACAATTGTTTGCACGCGGAGTCCGGGAAGGAGTGTTCCGGGATGATGTCAATTTTGAAATTGTGGCTTTGCTTGCTAAAGATCAGGCTAAGATGCTTCATCCTTCCAAGACATTTTCCAACCATTCCAATTCGGAAGTGTACAACACGGTATTATTTACTTTTCTCCGTGGGATTTGCACCGATGAAGGAAGAAATATACTGAACAGATATGCGATCAAATTGTCGTATGACCTGAAATAAAGAATGAGAATTAGAAAATAAAGGGAAAACAGCGGTTTTTTCATCGGATAATCTCCCTGATTCGTCGACAAATGTATGCTGGTTATCTATAAAATATTGTACACTGCACGAAAGAAGGGTACTTTTATAGCAGCTTACCGGAATGCATGAAAAAGGAATATGCTGAGAGATAAAAAGATTCTGAAGCAATAAAAAATTACATAATAGGTTTTAACACAAACTCAAATTAGTCTTTAAATGAAACGAGTATCAATGAGCAAAAAGATGATGTTGATAGTAGGCACGCTGCTATCGGCCTTTAGCTTTCTTCCGGGACAGGCACAGGAGTCGCCTCTCGTGCTTACCCTGGAGCAGGCTTTAGACATTGCGTTGAGTGAGAATCCGACCGTGAAGGTAGCGGAGCAGGAAATTGAGAAGAGAGAATATGCCAGAAAAGGTTCATATGCTGCCTTATTTCCACAGATAGACTTTAGTGGATCTTATAACAGAACATTGAAAAAGCAGGTTATGTATTTCAATGACATGAGTGTCCCCGTGGGTACGGACAACGACTATAGTTTAGGGTTTTCAGCCGGTATTCCCCTGATCAACGCTCAATTATGGAAAAGTCTGGAAATTTCCGCATTAGATGTCGAACTGGCTGTTGAACAGGCTCGTTCTTCTAAGATCGATATGATCAATCTGGTAAAGAAGAGCTTTTACTCCGTATTGTTAGCGAAAGATTCGTATGATGTGTTCCTGGAAAGTTATGGGAATGCGTTGGAAAACTATCTGGATATCGAACGGAAATACAATCAGGGGTTGGTCGCTGAATATGATCTGATCCGGGCAGATGTTACTGTCAAGAATACAGAACCGAATGTTTTACAGGCTGAAAATGCACTGGTTTTAGCCAAATGGCAGTTGAAAGCACTGATGGCTGTAGATCTGGATCTGAATATTGATTGTGAGGGAGATCTGACTGATTACGAAGCAAATATGTACGCAGACTATATCAGTTCAGACATCAATCTAAATGAAAATTCGACATTGGTACAGATGGATATTCAGACTGACCAGTTGCAGGAAACCCTGAAATATCAGAAATATGCCTATCTACCGTCTCTTTCGTTGTCTACGAATTATAACTGGACTTCCATGAATGATAATTTCAAATTCAAAGATTATGTATGGAATCCCTATTCTATGGTAGGTGTAACTCTCTCTGTTCCTATTTTTTCCGGAGGAAGTAAATACAATACAATCCGCCAGACTCGTGTAAGTATCAATCAGATGAAATTGCAAAAAGAAGATACGGAACGCAATCTGGAGTTAGCTGTCAAACAGTACCGGGACAATATGGCCACCAACATTAAACAGTTGGAGGCTGCCCGTACAGCAGTGGCACAATCTGAACGCGGATATAACATTGCCCAGAAAAGATACGACACAGGTGCGGGAACACTACTCGAAGTCAATGATGCCGAACTCGCAATGACTCAGGCGAAACTGAACTTCAACCAGGCTATTTATGATTATATGGTAGCCAAAGCAGACCTGGATAAAACACTGGGGAGACAATTTTAATAACTAACTAATCAAAGAATAATAAATAAAATCATACGATAAGATGAAGACAAGTAAACTTTTGACAATATTGCCGTTGACAGCTTTGGCCATGCTGGCATCATGTTCAGGAGGTGAGAAACAGGAGACTGTTGAAGTGGTTGAGAAACCCCAGGTGAGAGTGGAGACTGTGCATACACAGGCTGTGGACCAGATCCAGGAATTTACGGCTACTGTTGAAGCCAATATTACCAATAATATAGCTCCTCAGATGGCGGGCATACGTATTAAAAAAGTATTTGTTGAAGTGGGCGACCATGTCAGACAGGGACAGAAATTAGCCGAAATGGATAATGCGAACCTTGTACAGGCTAAAATCCAGTTAGATAACCTCGAAGTAGAATTTAACCGTGTGGATGAACTATATAAGATCGGAGGAGCTTCCAAATCAGATTGGGATGCGAGAAAAACCTCTTTGGATGTAGCCCGTACCTCTTATGATAACTTAGTTGAAAATACGCAGTTAGTAAGCCCGATCAACGGTATTGTAACTGCCCGTAATTACGATAGTGGGGATGTATACGCCAGCACTCCTGTCTATGTGGTAGAACAAATCCAGCCGGTTAAACTGATCGTAAATGTATCGGAAGGTTATTTCACCCGTATTAAAAAAGGGGATGATGTAGATGTTCGTCTGGATGTTTATGGAGACGAAATATTCAAAGGTAAAATCCACCTGATCCATCCGACGATTGATGCTTCTACCCGTACATTCCCGATAGAGATCCGGATTGCCAACACCAATGAACGTATACGCCCGGGAATGTTCGCCCGCGTAACCATGAACTTCGGAACGTTCAACCATGTCGTTATTCCGGACCAGGCGATCGTTAAACAGACAGGTTCAGGCGAACGGTTTGTATATGCTTATGAAAACGGTAAAGCGGTGTTCCACTTAGTAGAATTAGGACGTCGTATGGGTAACCGGTATGAAGTTATTTCAGGCATCAACGACGGAGCCCAGGTACTTGTAACCGGACACAACCGTGTGAATAATGGAATGGAAGTAGAAATCGTTAAGTAAGAAAACAAGTAAGTTATGAGTTTATATTCAACCGCGGTAAAAAAACCTATCACTACCGCCCTCGTTTTCGTGGCTGTTGTGATCTTAGGTCTTTTTTCCCTAACCAGGCTATCTGTCGACTTATATCCAGACATTGAATCCAATATGATTCTTGTCATGACCGCCTATCAGGGGGCCAGTGGATCAGACATTGAAACGAACCTGACAAAACCTTTGGAAAACGTATTGAACAGTGTAAGTGATCTGAAAAATATCACTTCACAGTCCAAAGAGAACATATCAATCATCTCCCTGGAATTTGAATACGGGACAGACATTGATGTCGCGACGAATGATGTGCGCGACAAGTTGGACATGGTACAAAGCGACCTGCCGGATGAAGCCGGGAACCCGATCATCTTCAAATTCGGTACGGATGACATTCCGATCCTGATGTTGTATGTAAACGCGGAAGAGAGTTTGAATGGTCTGTACAAGATCTTAGATGACCGTGTAGCCAACCCGCTGGCCCGTATCAAGGGCGTGGGTGCCGTCTCTATCTCCGGGGTCCCCCAGCGTGAGATCCAGATCTATTGTGATCCTTACAAATTAGAAGCTTTCAACATCAGCATTGAAACGATCTCTGCGGTGATAGCACAAGAGAACCGTAATATTCCGGGTGGTAACATTGACATAGGTTCCAACACCTATGCGTTACGCGTAGAAGGTGAATTTGCAGATGCTTCCGAAATGATGAACCTGGTAGTAGGCCATTCCAACGGAAGAACCGTGTACCTACGTGATGTAGCGCGTGTAGAAGACACCGTGGAGGAACGTGCACAGGAAACCTATAATAACAGTACTAAAGGGGGGATGGTAATTATCCAGAAACAATCGGGAGCCAACTCTGTAAATATCTCTAAACTGGTAAAACAGAGACTTCCTGATATTCAGGCCAGTTTGCCTTCTGATGTTGAGTTAGGCATCATCGTTGATACCTCTACCAACATTTTGAATACGATTGACAGTTTGGTGGAAACCATTATGATTACATTCGCAATCGTTATGTTAGTGGTATTCATCTTCCTGAGACGCTGGAGAGCCACATTCATTATCATCCTGACTATTCCTATTTCATTGATCGCCGCATTTGCTTATTTGCTGGCATCCGGAAATACGTTGAATATTATCTCTCTGAGTTCGCTTTCTATTGCCATCGGTATGGTGGTGGATGATGCGATTGTAGTACTGGAAAACATTACCACCCATATTGAACGGGGTAGCCAGCCTAAACAGGCAGCCGTACACGCGACCAATGAGGTAGCAATTTCTGTTATTGCCTCTACTCTTACCATGTTGGCTGTGTTCCTTCCATTGACTATGGTTACCGGTCTGGCAGGTATTATGTTTGAGCAGTTAGGCTGGATCGTCAGTATCATTATGATCATTTCTACTGTGGGTGCATTGACATTAACTCCGATGCTTTGTTCACAGATGCTGCGGTTAGATCCTAAGAAGGGTAGATTATTCGTACTATTCTTTACACCGATTGAAAAAGCTCTGAATAAGCTGGATGTGAACTACAGCCGTTTTTTGGATTGGGCTGTCCGTCACCGGAAGACTGTGATATTCGGAGCTTTCCTGATCTTTGCCGGGTCTATGATGTTAGTTCCGACCATCAAAACAGAGTTCTTCCCTACGGCCGATAATGCCCGTATTGCGATCACTGTAGAATTACCAATTGGTACCCGACAGGAGATCACCCGTGACCTGGCTCTCCGGATCAATGACGAATTCATGGAAAAATATCCGGAGATCAATGTATTGAACTTCCGTGAAGGCCAGGCCGATACGGATAATACATTTGCCCAGTTGAGTGAGAATGGTTCCCATATTATCTCCATCAATATCAGTTTGTCGAGTGTAGGAGAACGGGAAAGAGGATTATTAGAGCTTTGTGATCTGATGCGTCAGGATCTGGATGCTTATCCGGAGATCAAAGAATACCAGGTACAAGCCGGTGGTGGCAGTGGTGGTATGAGTGGTGAGACTACGGTAGACGTAGAGATCTACGGACATGACTTTGCTACAACAGATGTTGTAGCTGCCGAACTGGCGAGACGGATGTTAACCATCAAAGGTTGTACGCAGGTAAATATCAGCCGCAAAGACTATGTTCCGGAATATCAGGTGGATTTCGACCGGGAGAAACTGGCATTACATGGATTGAATGTAAGTACGGCAGCAAACTATTTACGTAACCGCGTCAACGGTTCATTAGCTTCTTATTACCGTGAAGACGGAGAAGAATATGATATTCGTGTGCGTTATGCACCGGAATTCCGTCAGGCAGTAGATGACCTGGAAAACATCCTGATCTATACCCCTACCGGCGAAGGTATCCGTGTGCGTGACCTGGGAACAGTGGTTGAACGAATGACTCCTCCTACCATCGAACGTAAAAACCGTGAACGTGTAATTACTGTTTCCGGCGTAGTAGGGAGAGGCGCAGCATTAAGTGAAATCGTAGATGGCTCTATTGCCGAGATCCGTCAAATGGATCTTCCTTCTGATATTAGCTGGTCTATTGGTGGTACTTATGAAAACCAGCAGGACACTTTCCAGGAGTTAAGTATATTAATAGTACTGATCATCATTTTGGTATTTATCGTGATGGCTGCACAGTTTGAATCCTTAACAGACCCGTTTGTGATCATGTTCTCTGTTCCATTTGCTGTGACAGGGGTGATCTTAGGGTTGGTTATTACTCAAACTCCACTGGGTGTGATGGCATTTATCGGTCTGATCATGTTGATGGGTATTGTGGTGAAGAACGGTATTGTATTGATCGACTACACGATTCTGTGCCGTGAAAGAGGGATGAGTATTATTACTTCAGTCGTAACGGCAGGTAAATCCCGTCTCCGTCCGGTTTTAATGACCACCATGACTACCGTATTAGGTATGTTACCGATGGCATTAGGAACAGGAGAAGGATCGGAAGTATGGCGCTCTATGGGTATGACTGTTGCTTTTGGTCTTGGTTTCTCCACTTTAATCACTCTGATCATTGTGCCGGTAGTATACAGTATATTCGCTGCACGTGGAGTGAAAAGAAGACGCCGTAAACTGGCCAAAATTCATCAACTGGAACAATTATAATTATTAATCAGTAGTCAGGGAGTTAAAGGAGTAAGTAGCAAGTAGTTTATCTATCTGGCCTTACTCCTGTTACTCTTACCGAATAAATTTAAAAAGAATGAAAACAGTATTTATATCATTCAATCAGGCTTATTACGATATGATCCTTAGTATTATGGACAGAAACAATATCCGTGGTTTTACCTATTGGGAAACTGTTCAGGGCAGAGGAAGTAAAACAGGGGAACCCCATTACGGAAGCCATGCGTGGCCTACCTTGAATTCTGCGATCATGACCATGATAGAGGATGACAAGGTAGATCATTTTCTGGATTTGCTTCGTAAGATGGATAAACAGACAGAAGCTTTGGGATTGCGTGCATTCGTTTGGAATATTGAAAAATCAATCTGAAAATGAGCGAAATCAATTCTGTTATTACATTCAAATTAAGTGATAAGAAAAAAGAGAGGATTGTTGCTGGCAACGATCTTCTCTGCGATTTTCGGAGCCGGTGCGATCTGGTTATCCCGTATTCTATCTATTGGTAGCGGTCGCTTTATCCTCCTGTTATCAGGCATCTTCCTGATCTTTATTGCCGGTTTTTGTATGTATGCTTACTATTTACTGGCGAAGGAAAATTTTGCAGCCGTATATGTTTCCGATGAAGGGGTGATCGACATCTCAACAGGTAACCATATTGGTACGGTTTTATGGAAAGATGTGGAGAATATCAAAATAATGGATGATCTTAGCAATCTGAAACATAAATATATTGTAATTAAGGTCCGGAATCCCAAAGAATATATAGACAGGGAACCTAATCATAGTAAGAAAAGGACGCTGGAACTTAAACTTCAATATTACGGTTCTCCGATCTGTTTTTCTAACCGGGCACTGGACTGTACCTTTGAAGAGCTTAAAGATGCCGTCATTTCAAGGTTTAATTCCTACCGGAAAAATCATCCGCCTACCACCTAAATAATAAAAAAGAAAATGGAAAAACGCTTTAATATTCTGATCGTAGAGAAAGATTTCAACGTTGGAGAGTTATTAAAAGAATTCCTGCAGAACGAGGAGTTCCACATTGAATTATCGACTCACGCCAATCAGGCCCGGGAGAAATTCATTACAGGTAATTTTCCGGTGTGTGTCATTAGTCTGGATCCGGACGCTCCTGAAGAAGAACTAAACTTAGCAAAAGAACTCAAGGCCTAAAATAATAATACGGTCTTAGTCTATCTAAGCCATAATCCTTCCAAAGAACTTATTATTAAGGCCTACAGTCAATATGCCGCGGATGATTTCATCAAGAAACCTTTTAACCTGGATGAATTACGGGCAAGAATATATGCTATTCTGAAACGAACTCATAATATCCGGGAAAAAGAGACCAACTTATATCATATCGGCAAATATATCTTTGATTCCCATAAACAGACACTCACATGGGATGGTGAAACCAAAAAGGTGACTACAAAAGAATGTGAGTTGTTGAAATATATGTGTGAGAACATGAACCAACTGGTTGAACGGAAAGACATATTGAAAAACATCTGGCGGAATGATACCTATTTCAATGCCCGCAGCATGGATGTGTATATCACTAAACTCCGTCAACTCCTCAAACAGGATCCGGGAATATCTATTTTGAATGTTCACGGAAAAGGCTACAAATTAATGGAGTTATAAAAAGAACTGATTAGAAGAATCCCCTCTCCTATCTATTTGGAAGGGGATTTTTTTAGTTTCTTTTCCGGAGATTTGCAAACCAAAGGAATTAATCTTATCTTTGCACCGCTTTTTTGACCCAGCATCGTGTGATGGGAAATTAGCAAGTCACTAATTTTGAGTAACACAAAAAATTAAAAACAAATGAAAACATTTCAATTAGAAGGAACTCCGAGAACTGAAGTCGGAAAAAAAGCTGTTAAAGCGATTCGTAAAGAGGGTAATATCCCTGCAGTATTATATGGAAGTGAGCCTATTGCTCTTTCTGAAGCGAAAGCGTTGAATGCTGGTGAAAAAGTAGTAGATTTAGGAGATAATAAAGCAGTTGTGGTTACTAACTTCGTGGTAACTCAGGAATCAGTTCGCGGTTTGGTTTACACTCCGGAAGTATTCTTAGTAGAACTTACTCTGAATGGTAAACAGACCATGGCTATCATTAAAGATATCCAATTCCACCCGGTAACTGATGCGATCCTTCACATTGACTTCCAACAAATCTTCCCTGAAAAACCAATCGTAATTGAAGTACCTGTTGCATTGGAAGGACACGCAGAAGGTGTGAAAGCAGGGGGTAAATTAAGTCTGGAAATGAGAAAACTGAAAGTTAGAGCATTATACAAAGATGTTCCTGAAAAACTGACTGTTAATATCACAGACTTAGGATTAGGTAAAACTATTCAGGTAGGTGCCTTAAACTTCGACAATCTGGAATTGGTAAATGCCAAGAACGCTGTAGTAGCTGCTGTTAAGCTGACACGTGCTGCTCGTGGTGCAATGGCTGCCAATGCAAACAAATAAGAATAGATAAAGATTTATCTTTCGAACATACAGAAGGGAAAGAGCATTCTATCGAATGTTTCTTTCCCTTTTTAATTAATAGAATAGTAGTTGAAGGAGTGAAGGAGTAAGTAGAATATTTTTTAAACTACTAAACATATGAAATATCTGGTTGTTGGATTAGGAAATATCGGATCGGAATATCTGGGAACCCGTCATAATGTAGGTTTCCGGGTAGTGAATGCAGTAGCTGAAGATTGCGGAGCTCCTTTTACGGAAGCGCGCTATGGTGCCATAGCTAAATTCCGCCTGAAAAATAAGGAGGTAATCCTTTTAAAGCCGAATACTTTTATGAACCTGAGTGGACTGGCAATCCGCTATTGGCTACAGAAAGAGAATATCCCGGTAGAAAACCTGCTGGTTGTGGTGGATGATTTAGCTATTCCGTTTGGTGTGTTACGCTTAAAACCTAAAGGTAGTGATGCCGGACACAATGGTTTAAGAAATATTCAGGAGGTCTTAGGTACACAGACATATGCCCGGTTACGTTTTGGGATTGGTAGTGATTTCTCCCGTGGCAGACAGGTGGAGTATGTATTGGGACAGTTTCCCCCGGAAGAATTAGCCGAAATGCCGGAAAAAATGAAACAGGCTGTCGAAATAGTGAAGAGTTTCTGCCTGGCAGGGATTCAGGTGACAATGAATCAATTTAATAATAAATAAACAGTAGTCAAAGGAGTTACAGGAGTTAAGTAGCCAGTAGAATAGGGTTTTACTTAACTTTTCTAACCACCTGACCAATTAACTGCTTCTGAAATATGAATGAAGTCCGTATAGACAAATGGATGTGGGCTACCCGTATATTCAAATCCCGTACCATAGCGGTGGAAGCCTGTAAAAAGAACCGGGTCATGATAGGGGGAGTCAATGTGAAGCCTTCCCGGATGATCAAAGTAGGAGATATTATACAGGTTCGTAAACCTCCCATCACCTATTCTTTTAAAGTGTTAGGACTTACCGAACGGCGGATGGGTGCTAAACTGGTACCTGAGTATCTGGAGAATGTAACCACACCGGATCAATATGAAATATTAGAAATGAACCGGATCTCCGGCTTCGTGAACCGTTCCAAAGGATTGGGCCGGCCTACCAAGAAGGACCGTCGTGAACTGGAAGAGTTTACTGATCCGGACATGATGATGGATGGGTTTGACTTTGATTTCGACTTTGATTCGGATCAGGATTAAAAACAAAAGAAATAATACACCCCCGTATTCCTCGCCTTGGCGGGGAATACAGGGGTTATAAATGTAAAATCTTATTTTTGTTCCTGTTCGGTTAACAGATTTCCTTCTTCATCCCAGGTTCTCCAGATGCCGGTTCGTTTACCTCTGGTGTAAAACATTTCATACAACAAAATACCTTTTTCATTCCATATTTTCCAGGGGCCATCTTTCTGACCGTCTTTATAAGTAGCAATACCTGTCAGATTTCCGGCCTCGTTGTAGGTTCGCCATTCGCCATGGAACGTCCCTTTATAATAGGCTCGTACTTCCGCAATCTTCCCGTCCGGATAATAGATCACATAGGTACCTTCCGGACGGCCATCCTGAAGATATAGTTCCATTTTAAGCATCCCGTCCTCATAAAACTCCGTATAACGTCCGGTATACAACGTTGTCTGGGTTTCATCCGTATAGTACTGCCCTTCACTTAAAACCAGATCCTGAGCCTGAATGGTCAGACCCGTGCTTACTGCTATCAGGGATGTGAGTAGAAATTTATTTTTCATCCTATCATGAGATAATCTTTTCCATCAGGAAAAGGGTGGATACTACATGCACAGACCATCAGGTTTTCTCCTTAAATGCTCTGTGCATGAATTAATTCATTTCAGAAATGACCTGGTTAATAGTCTGTATTCTGAGGATCGAAGTTGGCCCATCCTTCCGTCCAGTCATTCGTTCCATCAAATGCACCTTTATAATTTACTTTCTGGAAGAAACTATCATTTAAGGATGCATCTGAGAAATCAGCACCTGTGATCGCAGAAGGAACTACGGAAGAGTAATCCGCATTGGAAGCAATCACTTCGTTAGTAGAAGCCAGGATGGTGTTGTTCAGGCTGGCAGTGGAGAAATAGTTCTCACTATTTTCATCATAAAAGTCTTTCCACATACCTGCGAAGATCACATTTTTAATAGTAGCACCTTCATTCGCATTCTGCAAATATAATCCATAAGGCCATCCGGTGAATACAGAGTTATATACCTCTAAGGAAGAGTTGCGGCGAATATGCATAGCCGCCTGGAATTGTCCGCCTTTTGCACCGTTAGGAGCATCTTCTGTTACATAGAGGATCTCACTATCGGGTTTATTATAGGATTCTCCATAGAATGGACCGATCAGGGTTACATTCGAGAAGACCGGGTTAGTCAGTGGATTATTTCCGGAGCCCTCTCCGTCGTTATCTGATTCAAACCCGTTTGATTTGGAAGTATCCGCATGCTGAGGATCACGGATACCCAACAGGAACTGTAATTTACCACTATATCCGTTATCTGTATCAAACTCATCATCCCATCCTTTATAAGCAATCAGGTATTTACAGTTCACATTTCCACCGAACCATTCGAAAGAGTCATCTCCGCAATAAGAAACCTGTACATATTCAATCGTAGTTCCACGCCCTACTCCACCACAGGTCAGACCATTGATCTCTTTATCCGGCTGGAATGGATAACCAGCAAACTCGATACGTACATATTTCAGGATACCGGAGTTATCATCCGGATCATTACCACCATACAAACTGGTAGGACCTCCTTCGATCTGCGCTTCTCCTCCACTGGCATTGATCGGAGCTTTACCACACAGGATCACTCCACCCCAGTCTCCATAGCCTCTGGAACCTTTTGTTTTTTCAGAGGTAAATACAATCGGTTTTTCTTTGGTTCCTTCCGCGATTAGTTTACCTCCGCGTTCAACGATCAAAGCTCCCATACTGGCCGTTTCGCCTTTGATCAGTGTTCCCGGTTCAATCGTCAGGGTCGCTCCGTCACGAACATATACAAAACCTCTTAATACATACACATTTTTGGCGATGAAAGTAGTATTTGAAGTAATCTCTTCCACGTATATAGTTTCACCCGGTGTTTCCGCTCCTTCCACTATGGCTACAGCACTGGTTGCTGTGAAACCTCCTTCACCCGTCTTCACTGTAATCGTAGTTTGTCCTTCTTCTTTTGCTGTGACTGTTCCATCACTGTCTACAGTCGCCACACGCTCATCAGAAGAGGTCCAGGTCACTGATTTATTGGTAGCACTTTCAGGTTCTACTGTTGCCGTCAATTTGTAGCTGGCTCCCGGAGCCAGTTCAAATGAACCACGATCCAGTTTAACACCTGTCACACTTACTGATTCATTTTTGTCATCGTCATCACTACAGGATACCGATAGAAACGCAGTGGTCAGACATAACATAGCAGCCACTCCTTTTACTAAAAACTTGTTCATAATAAAACTGATTTAATGAATATATAATCTGATTAAAACTTTACTGAAACACCCACATTGATCATGACTCCGGGCCGGTAACTGCTGATCAGTTGTTCAACCGTTCTTGTTTCTCCGGAATCTTCTGTCAGTTCAAGGAATTGTTTGTATTCTATTTTAGCATTCAGCAGATCTTTAATACCACCTTTGATCTCCACATATTTTCCAACCCGTTTGGCAAAAGTAATATCCAGTGAATTACGTGGCATCTCATAGATATCCGGTATATCATCGTTTGGATTCTGCTTAGGTACACCTACTGTCTCGATCCGTTTTCCAATCCGGTTATAAAGAAGAGATCCGGAAATCCCCTGATCATCATGCTGATAAAAAAGGCCTGTATTCACTAAATAGGGAGATTGTCCGTACATTGGACGGTCACGTTCAAAACTACCTTCCGGAAAAAAGACTTTACTATCGATCAAAGCTCCGTTAAATACAAAACTCAGGTTATTTAATCCGATGAAATCCAGTTGCTTTTTAATATCTATTTCTATTCCCATCGCACGGGCGCGATCTGCATTATGGAAAGTATATTGTAATCCGGATCCGGTTTCCGCATATGTTTGTTCGATCGGATCATTAAAGTTTTTATAGAACAATCCCAGCGAAAGGGTTTCTCCCGGGGAAGGATAAAACTCATACCGTAGATCCACATTATTAATATACGCATTTTTAAGTTCCGCGTTTCCTGTTACGTTAGCTTCCCTTCCAAAATCATAATAGACGTAAGGAACTATTTCACGAAATTCAGCCCGGTTGATCGAACGCCCATATGCCACACGAAACTGATGCTGTTCACTCAGACTATAAGCCACATTCAATGAAGGAAACAGGTCCGTAAAATCCTGATCCACGGAGATCGGTTTTACTCCGTCTGACTCATAGCCATCTAATGTGATCTTATAATACTCCATCCGTACACCGACATTGGCATTCAGCTTCTCTCCATAGTTCAACTTCGCGGCTATGTAAGCGGCTCCCAGTAAACTATTGGAGGTATAAGAGTCACTGTTATTCGTACTTTCTCTCATATAGATCCTGTCTGCCGAGATATTTTCATCGGAAAATACATGGGTATAATCCCAGTCGGCAAAACGATCATAACCACTACCTAACAAGTTGTAAAGAAAACGGCGGGCAGAAAAATCCCGGTCTTTATATTCTCCATAAATCCCGGTGTTCAAAACCGGAGAGCATTGATCTGAGAAAGTAAATGTATGTTCATAGTTAGAAGAGACTGAGAAACTATGATCCTTCAACTGTTGGTAATAGCGGGTAGGCTCTGATACGTAAAATCGCAACTCTTCACTCAATTCATCCTGCATAGACTTTACCACTTTCCGGTCCGGTTCATTATATCCGGCATATCCATACCCTAAGATCCAGTCTATTTTATTTTTATCTTCTTTCAACGGATGATCTCCGCTTAACTGACCGGAGTAAGTAGTACGGGAAGTATAAATAGATTCCCATTTGCGGATATATTCTTCGGAATAATAGTCTGTTCCTTCCCGTTTTGAGAATGCGGTAGAACCCCGTTGGTTAAAAAAGTTCCGGAACTCGTATTTATTTTTTCCTTTCATCAATGACCAGTTCATCATGGCGCCTAACTTAGTCGTATTCTTATACTGGACATCCTCATAGCTGAACCGGTAATTGGAACGGTCATTGGGCATGTCATAAGAAACAAAGTTGTTATTTACTTTCTCATAATAGTCATATCCGGTACTATAATTAATTGTTGAGATATTTCCGATCCGGATATCTCCGATATTAAATGTACGCTGGAACATCAGATTCAACTTCTGCTCCGGGATAGCTGTGAATTGTTTGACTCCCCAGCGATCATTTACTTTCCGGGTAAATACTGCCGCTTCCTGTACGGTTACATCCCGCAGATTTTCCGGAGCATTGGATGGTAACATACGGGCTTTCCCGCCAAACCCGAAATAATCTCCTGCTGTTCCTTTTGTCAATTCAAACTGACGGAAAGAGGCATTTGTATTAAATCCTGCCTGATAATGAAGGCTGAAATGATTTCCTTCCGGTATGTTTTTAGTAAGCACTTTCACAAAACCTCCCGCAAAATCAGCAGGTAGTTCCGGAGAGGGACTTTTATAGACCATCATATTATCAATTAAGGAAGAGGGCAGCACATCAAAAGAGAAGGCACGGCTATCTGTTTCACTGGATGGAGTGGTCGCATTGTTCAGCCATACACCATTATAACGCTGTGCCAAACCACGCACTACAATAAAACGATCATCTACAATCGTAATTCCCGGAATCCTGCGAAGCACTTCCGCCGCATCTGTATCCTGTGTTTTACTGATCTGTTGAGAAGAGATCCCGTTCACAACCGGAAGACTTTTTCGTACCGTATTCAATACGGCCATCTCTGTACCCAGTCTTCTCTGAGCGATCACCACGACATTTTGTAATTGCAGATCGGCATCGGAGAGCTCAATATTGAGGACCGCCTCCTGACGTGCCACTACCGGTACATCCGGAATCGTACGTGTCTGATAAGACACATACGAGGCGGAAAGCGTATAGGTTCCGGGAGCCACTCCTTCTATACGAAAATTTCCGTCTATATCCGTGATTGCACCTACTGTGGTTCCTTCGATCATGACAGAAGCCCCAATCAAAGGCTCATTATATTTTACATCGATAACTGTTCCGCAGATAACCCCGTCTGGGCAGCAAGTGAAAGTGAAAAGAGGGTACTTATTAATAGTATAAGTAATTTCTGACTTCTAAAAGGTAGATTTTTCTTTGCCATTCCTGTTTTTGATTCTTACTTTAACCGGAGGCAAAAATAGAAGCATGATATTTCATCCGGATGTAGAATCTGTCACATCTTATGAAACAAATATTACAATGCGGTTAAGATGGTTAGCCATCAAAAATGGCTTTGAGTTTTCAAAGGTATTATTCCTGTTCCGCAGAAAAATCCGCCAGATCATATACAGTTCCCACCAGGTCTTTTTTTGATTAATTTCCCGGTAGAGTCATATTCCCAGATAAACGATTCAACTACAAACTCCTCTATGCTATTATACATTTCATACGTCACAGCAGGAGTCTCTCCATCACGAATCTCTTCAAAGATCCCTTCTTTTGTGAGCCGGTAATACAGTTGCTCGATTAAAAGACCGGACAGATGTTTGGAGGTTTGGATCCGGTAATCATTTTCAATACGAAAGGTTTGTTGGATCGCTAACTGATCTTCTTCTCCCAGCTCTTCTGTCGAATAGATCCGGAGAAAATCTTTCCGGTCCATCTGTTCTGTAAAGGTATACAGATCCGCCACTCCATTTTGTTGTCCGTCCATATAATAGACCATGACCACCTGAAAGCCATTTGCAGCAGGCAGTTTCAACATCCGGGCATCTTCACCGGCAGTTGAAAGATCATAAAAGGAAGAATATAAATTAGCCGGCAACGGAACAGAACCTGTTACATTCCAGAATTCCGGCTTTTCAGAAGAGAAAGGCAAAGCAATCGTTTCCATCAGGTCATACAATGTATCCAAAGAAAGAATCATCTCTCCGTCCTCCGCATCATAGCTTGTATTCTTTTTTGCAGCATAGTTGCAGGTTGCAAACAAAAAAACAAAAAAGAGATAAGAGATCAATCCCAGCCATTTCATACCATTCGTTTTTATGATTTATAGTGGAGAACAGGTTTGATATAATATTTGTTTTCCTATTCCCCTGTGGAGAGTATTTCCAAAGGGGAACAGAGGGATCTTATTTATCTGCCGGGTAGACAATTCCTAACTGACGGCGTACCTCATCTATGATCTCCAGGGTGATCAGAGAGTTCTCCCAACTATTGATACCGGATTGCTTTTCACCGGATTGTATCAGGTTGATAAATTCCGCGACTTCGTAGTAATATTCATCTTTGTCTGTCACTGCACTTATATCCTCCACCGTAGGTTCCGGACCTTTGCCGGAGGCGGCCTGCAGGCGTGGGGTAAAAGAAACGTTGCCTATGATATTAATTTTATCCAGTGTGATATTTCCATCTTCCCCCTGGATCTCTGTAGGAAGAGAGGAGTTTGCGATTTTGGAATACAGGACAGTCGCATTCAATCCTTCATATTCCAGATTAACAGCTCCCTGTCCGTCTGCCCCGGAAGAGAGAACGATTCCGGATGCACTGACACGGATCGGTCTTCCGAACAAAACAACCATTGGATATACGGTATAAATGCCGATATCCATCATTGCTCCGTTAGATAACTCCGGTTTAAAGGCATTCAAAACCATTCCTTCCTTGAATTTATCATACCGGGAAGAGTACTGGCAGTAGCAGGCAAAATAACGGCGGACAACCCCTATTCTATTCAGGTTATTCTTTACAGCTAAGAAGTTGGGGGTTAACGTTGGTTTCATCGCCTCCATTAAAGTCATATTATACCTCTTAGCCGCATCAACCATTTCCTGTACTTCGCGGGCATTGGATGCAAATGGTTTCTCACAGAGAACATGTTTACCATGTTGCATACACAAAATACTTTGAGAGGCATGTAAAAAATTTGGTGAAGCAATATAGACCGCATCGATCAACGGACTGGCCGCCATCTCTTCCAACGAAGTAAATGTATGAGGGATCTGATGTTTTGATGCAAATATATCCGCTGTTTCCTGCGTCCGGGAATAAACAGCGACCAATTCAAAACGAGGATCCTGGCGGGCTCCGGCAATGACCCAATCCGTAATAAAATTAGTTCCAATGACTCCGAAACGAACTTTTCCTGTATCCATATCTATTGTTCTATTTTATTATAAGATTAATTCTCCCATACGGTTAACTGAGATACAGCAACAGGAGAGAAATTAAAACATATTTTTATGGGTTATTGATTTTAATCCATACAAACAAAGATAAAGAATATTCGGTAAAAGAAAATATTATTTTTTCTTACCAACTATTTCAACTCCATTTTCAAATATTCCAATACCGGAGAAACATTATTACCTGAAAAATGATAAGAATAATTAAAAGTAGACCTCGTGTTATTTGCTATGTAATAATTTAACGGAGTAGAAAGATTTTCAGCATGATAATAGTGATTGATCGCAGTGATCACATCTCTATTGTAGGTAGAGAAAACAAAGCGGGTTCCCTGTTCTTTATGTATCCATATACACATACGCACATAATCAGCGATCTTACAAGGAGATAAAAACATATCCGGAAACTCCACAAGAACCAATGTTTCATGATCCAGACAACCATGCGTCAACATTAATTGCATAATAATAAAAGACTGAAATCCGTCTTCACATTCACAGAGGGGAATCGTATGTCCGTTCAGATAGGTAAAATCAAGCTGATCCATCTTTTTTAAATTACCGACTTCCTTTATATGTACTTCTCCACCAATTATCTCATATTTTATTCTTTCACACAAAAGATCATTTTTCTTTGTTCCAAAGCCTTGATCTAATAAAGAATAAATATTCTCACAGCATTCCATATCTGAAATATCATAATATTCCGGAAATTCCAGGAATTCTATTTTGGCTGGAATCCAGATTACCCGTTTTACAGTTTCAGGGGAATCATAGCTCTTATCTTTATACCCTATTTTTTTATCCCATTCTCAAAAAAATCAAAGACTTCCGGAAGCTCATTTTTTCCAGAAGTGAATGAAGTTGGTCTTTCAGAAATTTAACCGATCTTTTTTTGCGACGTTTCTCCCAGACTGAGAAACTACTGGTTATTTCATCTCTTAAAACTCCTAACAAGCTACCTTGAGTCATTTGCGTCATGTGATAAGCAGACTCCAGGAACAAATCACAGAACGATTCTTTAAAAAAATCAGTCATATCTGCTTTTTTCCCTCCTCTTCTTCAAAAAAGAATTTCCCCTTTTCAAACAATAAATCCGGATGATACGTTTTCAGATGCAAATGGATTCTATCTACCAGATCTATCCAGTCAGACAAATTCCCCGAATTAAACCCTCTGATATCAGGAAAAAGGATTTCATACTGAGGTAGTTTACGAACAATAACAGATAAAGCAAATGCAATTCTTGTTAGATTCTCATCCAGATCGCTGGAAATAATTTTCGGATAATCTACCACTACTTTTAAAGAAGTATATAAGAATTGCATCAAATTCTTTATCCTGCTCTCCTGATCACTTATTCCCGTAAGCACCGTAATACCATTCAGGAAAATCTCAGCCTGTGACCTGCCAAACTTTCTTTTTATCTGTAATTTCAGACCTGCTTCTTCCATAATATTAAGTTTTAATTTGCACTTTCAATATAAAACTTATACAAACAAACAGGCCTCTGTTTTTACAACAAAAGCCGTAACAAAAAGATTGCTACGGCTCTTTATTCGTAAGAAATTAATCTTCTATTTACGAAAAGGGGGTTTCACCACCTGCGCTTTAATATCTTTATTACGGATACGGATCGCAAACTCTGTTCCAATCTTTGCATATTCAGTTTTTACATATCCCATACCAATCCCTTTTTTCATAAGCGGAGACATGGTACCGGAAGTTACTTCTCCGATCACATTTCCTTCCGTATCTACAATCTCATACCCATGACGGGGAATACCTCTTTCGAGCAATTCAAAAGCACATAATTTACGTGTTACCCCTTCTTTTTTCTGACGCTCCAGCTCCGCACGGTTGGTAAACTCTTTCCCATCCACAAACTTCGTGATCCAGCCCAATCCGGCTTCAATCGGGGAAGTGGTGTCACTCAGGTCATTTCCATACAGGCAGAATCCCATTTCCAGACGAAGCGTGTCACGGGCACCCAAACCAACCGGCTTAATTCCTTCCGGTTGACCGGCTTCAAAGATGGCATTCCATATTTTTATCCCGTCTTCCGGATAGAAATAGAGTTCAAATCCTCCTGCGCCAGTATAACCTGTGTTTGAGATAATCACATTTTTACAACCGGCAAATTCTCCTGTTACAAAAGAATAGTAAGGAATTGCAGAAAGATCCACAGAGGTAAGACGTTGCAAGACTTCTTTTGCTTTCGGTCCCTGGACTGCCAATTGTCCGGTGTTATCCGATGAATTTTCCAGTTCTGCTCCTACCGTATTGTGACTCACACACCAGTTCCAGTCTTTTTCGATATTGCTGGCATTGACAACCAGTAAATATTTTTCCGGCTCATAATAATAAACCAGTAAATCATCCACAATCCCTCCTTCTTCATTTGGAAAACAGGTATACTGTGCCTTCCCGATTGTCAGTGCGGATACATCATTGGAAGTAATACTTTGCAAAAAGGGCAATGCATGGGGGCCTTTAACCCAAAACTCTCCCATATGAGACACATCAAAGACACCTACACCGTTACAAACCGTCAGATGTTCATCTATAATTCCCGAATATTCAATTGGCATGTTATAGCCTGCAAACTCATGCATCTTCGCTCCTAATGCAATATGCACATCAGTAAAAGGGGTTGTTTTCATGTTTATTCTGTTTAGTATTTATAAGTCAGCAATTCAGTTATTTTCACGATCGTCTCCATACTTTTCTCTAAGGAATGAACCGGAAGAAATTCATACCGTCCATGGAAATTATGTCCTCCGGCAAAAATGTTCGGACATGGCAAGCCCATAAAAGACAAGCGGGCACCATCCGTTCCCCCACGGATCGGTTTAACGATAGGAGTCACCCCAATGGTAGTCATCGCTTCGAAAGCCAGGTCAATAATAAATTTCTTAGGTTCTACGATCTCACGCATATTATAGTATTGATCCCGTAACTCCAACCGGGTACTTTCCGGATAAAGCTGATTCATGGTAGCAACCAGGGTGGATAGTAACTGTTTTTTCTGTTCAAACAAACCCCGGTCGTGATCCCGGATGATATAAGACAAGGAAGCCTCCTCCACGGAACCGGACATGGCGATCAGGTGGATAAATCCTTCATACCCGGTCGTATGTTCCGGACGTTGACTGGCAGGTAGCCAGGAAGTAAATTGAGTGGCCAATACAGAAGCATTGACCATCTTATTTTTAGCTGTTCCCGGATGCACATTCAGTCCCTTAAATGTCACTTTAGCTCCTGCGGCATTAAAATTCTCATATTCCAATTCTCCGATTTGTCCACCGTCAATGGTATATCCCCATTCAGCACCAAACTTCTCTACATCAAAGTGATCCGCTCCCTGCCCGATCTCTTCATCCGGCGTAAAAGCGATCCGGATCTTTCCATGTTTGATCTCCGGATGTTCCTTCAGGTAATGCATCGCCGATATAATAGCTGCTACTCCCCCTTTATCGTCTGCTCCCAACAGCGTTTTACCATCTGTTACGATCAGATCCTGTCCTACATAATCATTCAGCTCAGGGAACATTTTGGGGGACAAGACTACCGGTCCGTTTTCCGACAACACAATATCTCCTCCCCTATAAGAAACGATCCGGGGTTTTACACCCTTTCCCGACAGGTCCGGACTGGTATCTAAGTGAGCAATAAAGCCAATAACAGGAATGTCTTTATCCGTATTAGCCGGCAGCGTGGCCATCACATAGGAATTGTCATCGAGGGTAATATCTACCAGACCTATTTCCTGCAATTCTTTTACCAACTCTTCTGCAAAGACACGTTGTCCGGGAGTACTGGGAGTGACACCTGTGGTCTCATTCGACTCCGTATCAAAAGTCACATATTTTAAAAATCGTTCTACTACTGTCATAACCCTTTCATTTGAACAAAGAATCGAAAAATTTTAAATTTTCAATTATCCATTTTCAATTACTCAATCATTACCTGTTCCGTCATAACAATGTGTACAAACACACTCTTTTGACAATCCGATAGAGGCAACCAAATCTTCTACTGTATTAAAACGTAAAGTAGTGATATTAAGTTTACGACGGATACAATCCACCAATTTATTATACTGCTCGGAATCTGTGGTGGCATATTTATCCAGATCCACTGAATCATTTCCTTCCAGCTCTTTGATGATCCGTCTGGCAATCAGTTCCAGTGAAGATTTAGAAGCTGAAAAACCTAAATAGGGACAAGAATGCATGATTGGAGGACAAGCAATACGCATATGTACTTCTTTCGCACCATATTGATACAGGATATTCACATTATCCCTTAATTGGGTTCCACGCACAATCGAATCATCACAAAAAACCACCCGCTTTCCTTTCAACAACTGGCGGTTAGGGATCAGTTTCATACGGGCTACCAGGTCACGTACCGCCTGATTAGCCGGTGTAAAACTGCGGGGCCAGGTAGGCGTGTATTTTACAATCGCCCGGCGATAAGGAATCTTTTTTCCTTCTGCATAGCCTAAAGCCATACCAATTCCGGAATCTGGTATCCCGGAAACAAAATCCGCATCCACATCATCCTTCTGTGCCATCCGGACTCCACTTTCCCAACGCACTTCATCCACATTCACTCCTTCATAGACTGAAACAGGATACCCGTAATAGACCCATAAAAAAGAGCATACTTTCATTTTCTGGTTCGGTGCTCTTAACTGCGTCATCTTTTCCGGAGTCAATAAAACAATCTCTCCGGGACCTACATCATAATGAGGTTCATAGCCGAGGTTCGGAAAACTACAAGGCTCGCTGGTAGCAGCAAAAGCCTCCTCTTTCCGGCCGATCAGGATCGGCGTACGTCCGTATTTATCCCGTGCAGCAATAATTCCCTGCTCTGTCAGAATAAGCATGGAACAGGACCCTTCGATCTTATTGTATACATTTTCAATTCCCTCTACAAAATTCTTTCCCTGTGAAATCAGCAGGGCGATTAATTCTGTTTGATTGATCTGGCCGGAACTTAATTCAGTGAAATGGCATCCTTTTCCGATCAGTTCCCTTTCCAGTGCCTCAATATTGTTGATACGGGCCACTGTGACGATCGCATATTTGCCCAGATGGGAATGTAAAAAGATCGGTTGAGGATCCGTATCACTGATCACACCAATCCCTGAGTTTCCTTCAAATTTATCCAACTGGCTTTCAAAACGAGTCCGGAAATAAGAGTTTTCAAGATTGTGGATTGACCGGTTAAAAACACCATTGTGTAGCGTTGCCATCCCGCCCCTGCGGGTACCTAAGTGAGAGTTGTAATCCGTTCCGTAGAATAAATCGGTTTTACAAGCCGATTGGGAAATAGTTCCGAAAAAACCGCCCATTATTTATGTCTTTTTTATTTTAAAAATGAGGTACAAAGATATAATATTATTTGCATTCCGGAACGAATAAAGTATATTCGTTTTCTAACTTTTTTAAGTGGCGTTTATACGCAAAATTCCTAACTTTTAAAGCCTATGTTTTATCAGCATAATCACCGGATTATCTTCTTCATCCAGTTCAGCCGCAATTTCTTTTAGCCTGCCTTTCAATTGTCCATTCTCATTTGCTTCTATAAGACTGAAAGCATCCAGCGTCTGCCAGGATAGTATTTCATGACTAACAGGTTTTGACCAATAAACTTTTTTCCTGTTTAAGAAATCAGCATTATACAGAGTATAGCTAACAATGGAATTTTCCAGCTTGTCATACAACAGATCAGTAGTAGGAAATCCTTTCATGGTTTCCAAGTTAAATTCTTTCTTCAAGGTTTGCAGAAAATAATACCGGTCGGTAACTGCCTGGAGAAAAAGGAATACTTCAGTATCCATCGAGTGGATGGAAGGGGTTCTTACAATAAAAGGATTTAAACAATGATCCGGCCCATAGGTGTACATCGTATCGGATGACGCATTTAGCAGCACCCAGTTATCCGGAGAAGGAACAGTCAGATAAAAAGTAGGCGTTACCTGTACATCCTCCGCCTCCATAATTACTTTCGGTGTCCGGATCTCTTTTACCGGAAGTGGAATTTCCCGGACAAGGCTTCCATCCTGTTTGGAAAGAATGAGATGGCCTGCCTGTTCATTATCCATCGGTAAATAACTTTTATAAAGAATCAAACAATCCCGGTCATAATTGAATACAAAATCATAATATCCGGTATCTGCAAACGGAAAACTTCTCTGAAAGTTCCCGTACAGATCATATACCAGTATTTTTCTGGCTGGATAGTCAGTAACAAACATTTCCTGGTTCTCCTCATCGAGGATAATCTCCGTAGTTTGTGAATATTCCTCACCGCTCTGTCCTAAACGGTTGATCTTTCTTATGCCTTTACCGCTCCTGTCGAAAATAAAGATATTCCCATCTAACCGGTTGGTGACCAGGATCACCTCCTGGCCAATGGCTTTCACCAGGCCATGCGTGATGAATTCGTCCGTCGTTTCCAACACCACATATTCCACATCCATACAATCCTGCAGGATCAGTTCCTTTTCAGGATAAGCGGTATTCACATCCACTGTTATAAACCCTGGTGTTGAAGAGTTGTCTCCTGCTCCACATGCTGCTAACCCAACTAACAGAATGGCTACAGAAATTAATTTAAGTCCTTTCATTATGTATTCCTGAATTGTTTAACCGTTACAAGGTAAGCTTTTTTTCCGTCTCCCGGTAATCAGAGCAGAAAGATAGATGCAAATTCCCGGAATCTCTATTTTAATCTGTAAATTTATACATCAGAAAATATTTTTCTCCCTCTAAAGATCACAAAAAAACACGGATGAAAACTGCAAGAAAGCCAGCATTTTAGCGGAAAGCAGACATTTTTTTACAAGAAAAGATTTGGAGGTTTGGAAAATATATCTACCTTTGCACCCGGGTAAGTCCTATACGGCATGCTCCCTCGGAACTCCCCCAGGGCTTGACCGCAGCAAGGGTACTTGGTCGTAGCGGCGCGATGTAGTCAGCTTACCCACCTGCCTCTTTAGCTCAGTTGGCCAGAGCACGTGATTTGTAATCTCGGGGTCGTTGGTTCGAATCCGACAAGAGGCTCAAAATAGATTGATAATGGACAATTGACAATTGACAATTATTTACTTTAAAGATTGTTGATTGTCAATTGTCTTTTTTGTATAATCCGAAATTATTTATATGGAAGAAAACAAAAGCTCAGTTATCAAAAGTGCCATGTCCTACGGACTTCTCCTGGGAATTTTCTGGCTATTCAAATACGTTTTCTTTATATTGGGCTATACCATCTCTTCCAATTACCTCCTTTTTTATCAGGCTTTAGCACCCGTAACCCTTATTCTGGCCTATATTTTTACCAGACGTTACCGGATGGATATTGGCGGAAGAATCCAGTTTTTCCATGCCTGGCAATTTGGGATATTGCTTTATACCTTTGCAGGGATCATTCTTTCCCTGGAACAGTTTATCTTCTACCGTTTTCTGGCTCCTTCTGATTTTATAGCCAACTCATTGCAGGCCACCCTGGAGATGCTGGAAGGAACCAACTTAAGTCCCAAAATGGCAGAAACGATTACACGAATGGAGGTCCCCACTCCTATTAGCATGGCGATTATGGGGATTTTAAACAATACATTCTACGGTATCATTTTTTCTATTCCTGTGGCAGCATTGCTTTGCAGGAATAATGCAACCGGACAAATTGATGAAAATAACCATCTGGAAAATGAATAAATAATGGATATTTCTGTAGTTATTCCTTTGTACAACGAAGCAGAGTCTCTTCCGGAACTATATAGCTGGATAGAGCGGGTTATGCATGAAAACCAGTTCACTTATGAAGTCATTTTTGTAGATGACGGAAGCACGGATGATTCCTGGAAGATCATTGAAAGTTTACGGGAAAAATCGCCCTGTATCAAAGCAATTAAATTCCGGCGGAATTATGGTAAATCACCGGGGCTGCACTGTGGCTTTGAACGAGCGGAAGGAGATGTGGTAATCACTATGGACGCAGATCTCCAGGACAGCCCCGATGAAATTCCGGAACTCTACCGGATGATCAAAGAAGACGGATATGATCTGGTCTCCGGATGGAAAAAGAAAAGATATGATCCCCTATCCAAAACAATTCCGACTAAACTGTTCAATGCAACGGCCCGTAAGTTTTCCGGAATTGATAATCTGCATGATTTTAACTGCGGACTAAAGGCTTACAAAAAAATTGTGATTAAAAATATTGAGGTATATAATGATATGCATCGTTATATACCTTACTTAGCAAAAATTGCAGGATTCAATAAAATCGCGGAAAAACCCGTACAACACCAGGCGCGTAAATACGGAACCACCAAGTTTGGATTAGACCGCTTTTTCAACGGATATCTGGATTTGATCACGTTGTGGTTTACCTCTAAGTTTGGTAAGAAACCGATGCATTTCTTTGGTCTTTTGGGAAGTGGCATGTTTTTTATCGGCTTTATCGCTTTAGTAGTGGTACTTTCCGCTAAATTGGCCTCTATGATGTCAGGCGGAGACCTGAGACCCTTAGTGACCAGTTCTCCCTATTTTTATATTGCCCTGACCGGAATGATCATGGGTACACAACTTTTCCTGGCGGGATTTATCGGCGAGTTAATCTGCCGGAATGCGCCCAGAAGAAATAAATACAAAATAGAATCAGAGTTATGATCCAGATCAAAAGCAGTTTCTGAAGAACCAATAAAACTGTTTTTGAATCTTCATAACCAACCAATAATTCTTTATTCTACATATGATCCGCAGCCAGGTCAACATTGCGGGTTGATCTTATAAAGATGCCGGTCATATGATTATTAAATTATTATTCGTATGAAACTGCTTGATATCATTCAAAAGCGTTGCTCCATCCGGCAATACGCTCCCACTCCTGTAGAACAGGAAAAAGTAGAGTATATACTGGAGGCCGCTCGTTTGGCTCCCTCCGCGGTCAACTATCAACCCTGGTACTTTTTGGTGATTGAAGAAAAGAAGAACCGGGATAAAGTAGTATCCTGCTATCCCCGGGAATGGATCCGGACGGCCCCTCTTTTCATCGTGGTGTGTGGTGACCGGAATCAGTCCTGGAAACGGGCTTCCGATCAAAAAGACCATTTGGATATAGACGCAGGTATCGCCATCGAACATATCTGCCTGGCAGCCGCCGAACAGGAATTAGGTAGCTGTATTGTCTGTAACTTTGAAATCTCTCTTTTCCGTTCATCCTTCCATCTGCCGGAACAGGTTGAACCTGTGGCGATCATTCCTATCGGTTATCCAACAACCCCTGAATTATTTACACAAACTCCTAAAAAACGGAAGCCTTTAGAGGAGATCGTTCGGAAGGAAACGTTCTGAATATGTCATTTATAGAGATTATACTATTAGCAATCGGACTATCCATGGATAGCATGGCTGTTTCCGTGACAGGAGGTGCTGTTATCAACAAGTGCACAGCAGGCAATATTTTCAAAATAGCTTCTGTGATGGGAGCATTTCAGGGAGGAATGACCCTGTTAGGATACCTGGCAGGCATGGGTTTCGCCAGCTATATAGAAGCCTTCGACCATTGGATTGCTTTTTTTCTACTACTCTATTTAGGTGGTAAAATGGTATATGACAGTTTTTGCAAAAAGGAGGAAGAAGAATCTAAAGTAGATCCTCTTCACAACAAAATATTAGTAGGACTGGCCGTAGCCACCAGTATTGATGCACTGGCAGTAGGAGTATCTCTCGCTCTTCTGGATTCCTCTATTTTTTTACAGGCCACTACCATCGGGATTATTACATTCGGCCTTTCCGGACTGGGTGTCTATTTCGGAAACCGTGTAGGAGGTAAAGTAAATCTGCGACTGGACCTGATCGGAGGTATCATCCTGATCGCAATCGGCAGCAAAATCCTACTGGAACATACGATCTGGGGTTAATTCTTTTTTTGGAGCGGAAGGGAGCATAAACAAAATATCTTTCTTATCTTCGATGATAAATAACCATAAATATACAAAAAGATGAAAAGCCAGCAGTTACGAAAAGTCGCACCTGAACTTGATTCTCTCCGGTTAGGTAGTGGATGGAGTATAGAGGATTTAGATAAACCCCAGATTATTATTGAAAGCAGTTATGGACATAGCCATCCGGGAAGTGCTCATCTGAATAAATTAGTAGATGAAGCCGGAAAAGGAGTCAGTGACGGAGGAGCCAAAGCCGCGAACTATTATGTAACTGATATTTGCGATGGGGAAGCACAAGGGCATGATGGAATGAACTATTCCCTGGTTTCCCGGGATATCATGGCTGCTATGATCGAGATCCATGTCAAAGCCACCCCTTTTGATGCCGGAGTCTTTATTACCAGTTGTGACAAATCAGTCCCAGCTCACCTGATGGCTATTGCCCGTCTGAATATGCCTGCTGTATTCGTTCCAGGCGGGATTATGAAGGCAGGACCGGATCTGCTTACCTTAGAACAGATCGGAAAGTACAATGCCCAGTTCGTGAGAAAAGAGATCACTGAAGAGCAGTTCATGCTATATAAGAAAGATGCCTGTCCAGATTGCGGAGCCTGTTCATTTATGGGAACTGCTTCTACCATGCAGGTCATGACAGAAGCTTTAGGACTTGCCATGCCGGGTTCTGCTCTGATCCCAACCCATATTCATTACCTGAAAGATATCACACGCCGGGCCGGAGAACGGGCTGTCGCTCTGGCTTCTGAGCAGCTTCTCCCTTCAGAGATCCTGACCATGGAAGCGTTTGAAAACGCGATTATGGTACATGCGGCTATTGCCGGTTCAAGTAACAGCCTGCTACACCTCCCTGCTATTGCACATGAATTAAGCCTCCACCTTCCACCGGAACTGTTTGATGAGATCCATAAGAAAATACCTTTCTTACTGAATATTCGTCCCAGCGGTTTCTGGCCCGGAGAATATTTCTGGTATGCCGGAGGAGTTCCCGCTATTATGGAAGAGATCAAAGAATTCCTGCATCTGAATGTTCGTACGGTAACCGGAAAAACAGTGGGTGAGAATTTGGATATCATGCGTCAGAATGGTTTTTATGAAGGAGCACGGAAATATCTAAATGCGTTGGGAGTAAAGGTCTCCGATATTATCAAGCCACTAAACGATCCCATCCGTTCACAGGGAGCGATTGCGATCCTGAAAGGAAACCTGGCGCCAGAAGGTGCTGTGGTGAAACACGCGGCAGTTTCTCCTAAACTGATGCAGGTAACGCTCAAAGCCAGAGTCTTTAATAATGAAGAATCTGCTCAGGAAGCGGTGCTACAAAAAAACATACAACCCGGTGAAGCTGTATTTATCCGGTATGAAGGCCCAAAAGGAAGTGGGATGCCGGAAATGTTCTACACCACCGAGGCCATCGCTTCTGATCCGGAACTCATAGAAACCATCGCCCTGATCACAGACGGACGTTTTTCCGGTGCCACACGAGGTCCGGCCATTGGCCATGTTTCCCCCGAAGCCTGTGAAGGAGGACCTATTGCCTTAGTGGAAGAAGGTGACCTCATCCACATAGATATTCCAGCCAGGAAACTGGATATTACCGGAATCAACGGAATGCCCAAAACACCTGAAGAGATAGAGGCCATTTTGTGTGAACGCCGGAAACAGTGGAAAAAACCGGAGTCTCCCTATACAACCGGGATCCTGAGTATTTACACAAAAAACAGCGTCTCTCCAATGAAAGGAGGTTACATGGAAAGCCACGATTAAGCAGTTATTTTATATCTTTGTTCTCTCTGTTCAGGATCATAAAAGACAGAGAGGATAAAAGATGGATCAGATCATTAGAAAAGCCGGATGGCTTATTATTATTTGCGCCTGTATATTAACAGGTTGCACAGATAAAAAAACCTATTTTGAAGAAAGTGGTTCGGTTTTTCGTACCCTCTATCGCATCAAATATGAATCCCCGGTCCTATTGACCGAAAAGATCGATGCGGAACTTCAGGCGTTCAATCTTTCCTTAAACCCTTTCAATCCGAACTCCATCATTGCCAAAGTGAACAACAATGAACCGGTTGAAGTAGACGACTGGTTTATAGCTGTTTTCAACAAGTCTAAAGAAATATATGAAAACACGGATGGCATATTTGATCCGACCGCTGCTCCGCTTATTAATCTATGGGGATTCGGATTCAGTAAAATGGATAGTGTCACTCCCGGGATGATCGATAGTATTAAAGCGTTTGTCGGGTATGACAAAGTTCATCTGAACGGCAGAACCATTACCAAAGAAGATCCCCGGATCATGTTCAACTTTTCAGCGATTGCCAAAGGATATGCCTCCGATGTGATCGCCCGGTTACTTGAACGGGAAGGAGTTCAAAACTACATGGTAGATATAGGAGGTGAAATAGCTATGAAAGGGGTAAACCCAAACGGAGATTGCTGGCGCATTGGGATCAACAAACCGGAAGATGACAACTCTGCTGTTTCCCACGGGATCGAAGAGATCGTACA
>Ga0192244_10121_pt1 | contig 32746 bp, 17 predicted proteins | sample Koala_Koa27_L3_FD_131234 | JGI IMG/M metagenome (GOLD analysis project Ga0192244, IMG submission 131234) | Enriched cells from koala feces incubated with labeled cellulose particles, San Francisco Zoo, California, United States - Koala_Koa2-7_L3 ... | reverse complement strand
GGTTCTCTCCGGTAGTACACATGTTCAAACCGCTCCTTTTCCGAGACCGGCAGAATGGTTTTCCCCATATCGAGCGTATCCACAAATTCCGACAGGAAATCAAAACGTCCGGCTTTCTGCCCTTCTTCCCGTTTTTTGGGTTCAAAATCGTTCATGGCAAAGACCATCCGTTCGTATTGGTCATAGCTGAAGTAGGGATGATTCCGGGGGTTATTACTTTCTCTTGAATTGATCACATTCCGGACAAAAATGACAGCGGGGTTTTCCCGTTTGGAATATCTTTCTTTTCCCGGCCGGATAACGACTTCGGAGAGATTAATGGTAGTAGGGGCAAGTTCTATATTCAGGTTATTTACTCTTCCCCGGGTGACCGGTACTCTTTTCTCTGTATAGCCCAGGTAAGAAACGATAAGCATACCTCCGGAAGAGGCTGTAAAACTGAAGTTTCCATCATCATCTGTTACGGTTCCATTTGTAGTCCCTTCCAACAGAACGGCTACAAACGGAAGAGGTTCACCTGTTATTGAATCTGTAACAAATCCTTTAATCGTCGTATTCTGACTTCCCGCCGTCCACGCAATGAGTACAAATAGAAAAAGAAGATGAATCTTTTTTAGCATACAATCTTTCTTACCTTTTACCTTAAATAAGTTCGCAAAATTACAAAACTAAAATAAAACTTCCAGTGCTAAATCGAATCGTTTCTATTCCATTTAACTACAATTTGCATAAAAACAGTCACTTTAGGAGTTTTTTATTCCTCTCACACAGCCAAACGTCTCCAATTACAAATAGTCAGAGTTTCAATTCTATAATGCGTTTACAATCTCTCGTTTTAACTTAAAACCGATACAAAGATAGCTATTTCTCTGACATTTATTCAAAGGTATCGATGAAAGGGGGAAAATGATAGACCAACAGCAGACTTTTTTATAGAAGTGATTGGTTAGTCTGACCTTAGTCGAAGACGTACCCCATGCGGCATGGTCTCCGGATTGGTAATCAGTGGTGGCCGGAAATTTTCAACAGGATCTTTGTCTCTTAAGTCCCACAGGGACGGCACACAGTAGCCTGGGATGCAAGTACCAGGTAAAGAAATCCCCACCCGGGGTGTGCTGTAGGTACACCCCATCTTATGGAAACAATCGGTTTGTATATGCAGTGTCGTGCTTACAGCACTCCATTGACTGATGGTACCTGACCTGGGATTTGCATCCCAGGCTATTATATGACGTCCTTTCAGGACTTAAGAGATAAATATCAGCCTTTGCCAATCGCCCTTCACCCTACGCAAAAATCTTCCGAACAAGACTGATTTGTAAACCTTTAGTATTTATCAATTATTTATGTATTATTTTAAAACGCCCGTGTTCCCCACCTGCGCAGGGAACACGAACTCAATCATATATGATCCGGTTTCTCTATCCGGATACGGGCATCGACTACGAAAAGTCCTTTTTTTGTGGCCAACAGGGGGTTGATATCCATTTCTTTGATCTCGGACGCAAAACGCAGGAGTGTGGAAAGACGCACAATGATGTCGGCATATTCCTGTTCATCAATGCCTTTCTGTCCACGGGTTCCCCGGATGATCGGATACCCCCGTAACGAACGGATCATCGAGTAAGTTTCATCATATGAGAGAGGTGCCAAACCGTAGGAAACATCCCTGAGCACCTCTACAAAGATTCCACCTAATCCACATAAAACCACATGTCCGAACCGCTCCTCATAGGTCGCTCCTAAAAACAGTTCCATCCCTTTCAACATCGGTTGAACCAGGATGGCGGTGGCTTCCGGTATCTTCATCATCCGTTCATACTCCACACTCAAATGTGCCTCCGTCCGGATATTCAGGGCTACTCCTCCCACATCACTTTTATGAATAGGACCTACGACCTTTGCTACTACCGGATAACCGATCTGTTTGGCAAATGCCAGGATCTTGTCTTTATTGGAAGAGGTAAATTCCGCCACCACCGGGATCTGCGCAGCCTGCAAAAGCGTTCTCACATCTTCCGGGCTTAAATAGCCCGTATCCGGTAAACCATCAATAATCTTCCGGATGGCAGGTACATCCACTCCATATAACTGAATATCCGTACTCGCCGGTTGGGGCGTATTAATCACCCTGGAAAGAGCTGTCCCTAAGGTTACCTCATCCGAAAAGTTCACATGACCCTTCTTCACAAAACTCCTTACCTCCGGGCCTGCGGTTACGATAGAGGGAAGCACAGGAAAGATAGGTTTCTCACACGCTTCCATCTTTTTATGAAGGACTTCATATGTATCATATAACTTGACCAGACCGGGACTACCAAAAATGACCATCATCATATCGATCTCATCGAAACGATTTTCACAATAATCGATGGCAGTAGCCAGATGTTCCGGAGTACCGGTCCCGATAATATCAATCGGATTGCCTACAGCCGCTCCCGGATACAATTTAGATTTTAATTCTTCGGCGATGGGTCCATTCAGGTCCGGCACATTCACATGTCCTTTGGAAAGAGTATCTGCCAACATCACAGCCGGTCCTCCGGCATGGGTAATGATCGCACAGTTCCGGCCCCGTATTTCTTTCAGTGTAAAGATACTGGCGACTGTGGTCAACTCCTCCCGGCTAAAGCACCGGACAATACTGGCCTTACGGAACAATGCTTCCACAGCCGAATCAGAACTCGCGATGGCTCCTGTGTGGGAAGAGGCGGCCCGTTTTCCGGATTCCGTACTCCCTGCTTTGATAGCAGCGATTTTACATCCTTTCCGGATCAGGGAAGAAGCATGATACAGAAGTTTATCGGGCTGTTTAATACTCTCAATATACAGGATCTTTATTTTGGATCCAGCACAGGGTCAAATGTGCGATCCATATATTCAATCACATCTTCCACACCAATCTGAATGGAGTTCCCCACAGACCAGACAGAAGAGAATTTCAATCCTTTGGTTAACGCGGATTCGATAATAAAGAGGGCGGTTCCTCCGGAGCTGGAAATAAAATCGACCCCTCCCATTTCAAATTCGGGGACGGGCTGGGTAAAAACACCATGATAGTGCATATTCATCATCCCGATACAATTCGGACCGATCAGCGAAGCACCTGCCCCATTTACCGTTTGCAGGATCTGTTCTTCCAACAATCCTCCTTCCTCCGTTTCCTCGCCAAACCCGGCAGATATAATAATAAAAGCTTTTACCTTCTTTTCTTTTGCCAACACTTCCACCACTCCGGGGCAGGCTTTCCCGGGAATGGATAAAATAGCCATTTCCGTTTCAGGAATATCCTTTACATCCGGATAGGATTTAATACCCTGCACCTCTGTCTCCCGGGTATTCACCACATATAGTTCCCCCGGAAATTTTCCATCCAGCAGGTTTCTCACCAGACGTCCTCCCGGTTTATGTACATTATTGGAACCTCCTACGACAACGATACTACATGGATTGATTAGCTCTCGGTTGATCATAACATTTTGACATTTTTAATTCATACCTACCCTGGCAAATATAATAAATTATACTTCCCGGTTAATCGTAAACCATTTTTTATTTACATTTTGTTCATATCTCCCGGATTTGAAAGAACCCGGTTACTCTTCCGGTTGAAGAGGAATTTATAATCCCTGCAAACCCAAAGGGCTTTAAGGTACCCTGGAAGGGTTGTACATGAATCATAGACCGGCCTGAGCCAATAACTGTGTATGTATCCAGTCGCGGTCGGAAGATCCGGAACAACCCCAGCGGGGTTCCATCAACAGCCCAGGGCCGAGCGAAGTGAGCCCCTGGGTAAGAATAAATATTCTATAACCTTGCAAAGGTTTCACTTTTCTGCTATTCAGGATGCAACCCACTCTGGGGTTGACTGATGGTATCCTCTACCCAGGGAATCGCCTTTGGCTCATCCCTGGGCTGTTGATGGAACCCCGCTGGGGTTGTTCCGGATCTTCCGACCACGACTGGATGCATACACAGTTATTGGCTCAGGCCAGTCTATGATTCACATACAACCTCTTACAGCATAATGGATTACAATTCCAAGAATAAAAGGGATCAGAAAATTTCCTTCGACAAACTTGTAGTAAACTAAATGATTCAGGACAACAGAAGATATAATAACGCGGCAATCACTGCACCTGTTACCGGGCCGAAAGCCGGGATCCACGCATATTCCCAGTGACTGCTGCCTTTGCCTTTGATGGGAAGGATCGTATGCATGAGCCGGGGGGGGCTATGTCACGGGCTGGATTGATAGCATATCCGGTGGGACCTCCCAGGGAAAGGCCGATTACCCACACAGTAAAAGCCACCGGGATCGCACCGACGGAACCCAGTCCTACCGGCAATTCAATGTTATGTTCTTTCCAGGAAACCTGTCCGTCTGTAATATAAAACACCACAAACATCAGGGCGAAGGTTCCGACTGCTTCCGTGAGGAAATTAGTCACCGGATTAGCGATCTCCGCATTTGTACTGAAAACACCTAATTTAGCTCCCGGGTCTTCAGTCGCATCAAAATGATCTTTGTAAACTAACCACACTAAGGTTGCCCCGAGGGAAGCGCCCAACATCTGAGCAAGAATGTAAGGAACCACATCCGCCCAGGGAAATAATCCCCCTAACGCTAACCCGATGGATATAGCCGGATTCAGGTGGGCACCGCTATAAGGGCCGGAAACCACCACCCCAATAAATACCGCCAACGCCCAGGCCGTACAGATCGCCAGCCATCCGGCTCCATGCCCTTTTGTTTTGTTTAAAACGACATTGGCAACTACACCAACTCCCATCAGGATCAGGAGCATAGTTCCCAGTAATTCTGCAATAAATGGAGACATATACATATTAATTTAGAGGTTAACGTTCGTGGGTTATCATGCCAAAGAGTTTTTACTTTAAAAAACGATACCCACAAATCTAAAAAATTATTTCGATTAGTAGGTATCCGTATCTCATGTTATTCAAACATCTTATCAATTCCTCCGACGTCTGTTGGAGTGTCGAACCGTTCTCCGGAACTGGTCCTGCTACAAGGATTGGCATACTGTTCCGGTATATCAAAACCTTCTTCTTCCGAATAGCCTAAGGTCTTATCCGCATAGACTTTCTGCATAAACAGTCCGTAGATCGGTAAAGCCATACTGGCTCCCTGTCCTTCCGCCAGACGGTCAAAGTGGATCGAACGGTCTTCACCACCTACCCAGCAACCACCCACCAGACTGGGCGTAAAGCCCATAAACCAACCATCCGAGTTGTTCTGTGTGGTACCGGTCTTTCCTCCCATCGGCGCTTTAATGCCATACCGGAAACGAATACGTCCGCCTGTACCTCCGTCAATTACTTTCTGTAGCATATGGAGCATTTTATAGGAAGCATCTTCCGGCAGCACTTCACTCATCTGAGGATTGAAATTAGCGATCACATTGCCATAGGAATCTTCAATGCGAGTGACATACAAAGGTTCCACCCGGATCCCTTTGTTAGCAAACACCGTATAGGCTCCTACCATTTCTCCCACCGAAACATCCGGCGTACCTAAAGAGACCGAGATCACGGGATCAATATGATTTTTCAAACCGAACGAGTGCAACAACCTGACAAAGGTATAAGGGGAGAGACGGCTCATCAGGTAAGCGGTTACCCAGTTAGAAGAATTTTGTAATCCCCACTGGATCGTTACATATTCCCCTTCCCGTGCCCGGTTGGAGTTTCTTGGCACCCAGAGCTTTCCATTCTCATCCCGTAGCTGTTGCTGTACATGCAACATTCCGTCACAAGGGCTAAAGCCTTCGATCATAGCTAATGAATAGAGGAAGGGTTTCATCGTTGAACCGATCTGGCGGCGTCCGCCATTGATCATATCATACTGGAAGTCATTGTAATCAATGCCACCCACATAGGCTTTGACATGTCCATTCCGTGGGTCCATGGACATAAATGCCGTACGCAGGAAGCTCTTATGGTAACGGATCGAATCCCAGGGAGACATTACCGTATCAATCTGTCCTTTCCAACTAAAGACACTCATATCCACCGGCTTCTGGAATTCAGCCCGGATCTCCGGTTCACTTAAACCGGCCCTTTTCAGTCCACGGTAACGATCCGTCTGTTGCATCGAACGAATCATGATCGTATCGATCTGTCCTTCGGAAAGATGTCTGGAGAACGGGGCGTAACTTCTACCTGCTTTTTCTTTAAAGAAAGCAGGTTGCAGCGTTCCACCAATATGTTCTCTTACGGATTCTTCCGCATATTGCTGCATACGGGAATCAATCGTTGTATAGATCTTCAGACCATCGGTATAGATATTATAAAACTCACCATCCGCCTTTTTATTTTTATAACACCATCCGTAGAGCGGATTGGTCTCCCAGGAAACAGAATCTTCCTGGAACTTCTGCATCTGCCAGGAGGCGTAATTCTTCCGGTCCGGTTTAGAGGCAGTCATGGTGACACGTAAATATTCCCTGAAGTAAGGAGCCAGCCCCTCTTTGTGGTCCATCCGGTTAAACCGGAGTGTCAACGGCAGATTAGACAGCGAATCCCGTTCCGCGGCCGTGATATATCCGGCTTTCTCCATCTGGCTCAAGACTGTATTCCGGCGGCCTCTGGTACGCTCATTGTAACGAACCGGATTAAAATAGGATGGGTTCTTACACATGCCGATCAACGTAGCTGCCTCTTCCGTCTTCAACGTTTTGGGAGTGGCATTAAAATAGACCCGGGACGCGGATTGGATACCTACTGCATTATAGAGAAAGTCAAACTTGTTCAGATACATATTGATGATCTCTTCCTTGGTGTAGAAACGCTCCAGCCGGGCGGCGATCACCCATTCAATGGGTTTTTGGAAAAGACGTTCCACCACGTTATCCGCTCTCGGAGAGAAGAGCTGTTTGGCAAGCTGCTGGGTAATGGTACTTCCCCCTCCTCCACTTTTCTGCATCAGGATACCACGCTTCACCACAGCACGGAACAACCCTTGTGCATCAATCCCGCTATGCTGGGAAAAACGAATATCTTCCGTCGCGATCAACGCTTTCACTAAATCCGGCGAAAGGTCATTATAGTTCACATAAATACGATTATCCATACTATGCGCATAACTACCTAATGTCTTTCCATCGGAAGAAATTACCTGGGAAGCATATTTATCAATAGGATTTTCTAATTGTTCCACGGGTGGCATATATCCTATCGCTCCACTGATAATCCCGGAGAACAATAAGAAGACACCTACAACCACTGCTGCATATAATACCCAAAATGTAACAATAATCCCTTTCTTTATTTTTGATACCATATATTTTTTGTTCTCCTATATCTGTTTTTAAACCGCAAAGTTAAAAAAAACCTTATTCTCACCTATGGCAAAGATTCCAACTCTTGAAACATCGTTAACAAATAGTGGATTTCTTTCTTTTTTCTCTGGTTTTACCATTATATTTAACGAATAACCAATCATTTTCCTCTATTGTTTCAGTGATTTAAGATTTAATTTTCCGCTTTTACTCTTAATAAGACATATTTAAGAATGATAGTTTAATTCAGGGACTTCATTTGCAGAAATAAAGACCCTATTTACAAAGAGTTATAAATCCAACATATCCTCAACAGATACCTCTCAGCTACACGAATAGCTCTTTTTATACCCACACGGAATTACCGGTACAGAATTACCGCTATGAAATCATTGATGGGGAATTACTGATAGGGAATAGTCTTTGAGTCCTGAAAGGACGACAGAAATTAGCCTGGGACGCAAGTCCCAGGTACAGAGATATATAAATTGAGTGCTGAAAGTACGGCACAATTTCAACAAACCGAATGTTTATAAAATAGGGGTGTACTTACAGCACACCCTCAGTGGAGTTCTTTCTATCTGGGACTTGCGTCCCAGGCTAATTTCTGTCGTCCTTTCAGGACTCAAAGACTATTTCCCATTATTGATTCCATAGTTGTCGGAGGGGATCATAGACCAGGCGTGGTCGGAAGATTTTATTTCATCTTTAACCACCGGAAAAATAGTAGATTTAACTCCCTTCTTGAGAGGGGCAGGGGGTGTGTCACGAAAATAAAGAGATAGGAATTACAGCAGTTTTTTTCCCTTTATAACCCCAATGGGATTAAAAAGGAGCCGGACAATGGTAATTCATAGAACAATTGTATCTGTAACACACCCCTGACTCCTCTCGAGAGGGGAATAAGAATGCTGAAGTTCACCTATTTATCTACATTGTAAATTTTCTAACCAACACTAAACTATGATCCTTTTCGACAAATATCACCTTTGACAAACGATTTCCTTCGATGAAAAAAGTGGTTTGAGAGGGGTATTTTTAGTATCTTCGTGAACAGGTAAAAAAGATAAAGGAGGTTGAGTCGTATGAAAAAGGAAGAGATCATGGAATTATGGGAGGTTTGTTTCGGGGATTCTCCGGAATTTATGGATCTTTTTTTTAATCAGGTGTATAAAGATGAACATGCATTAGTGATTGAAAAAGAGGGAAAGGTGGTGTCTGCGCTGCAAATGATCCCGTATGCGATGAATTTCTATGGAACGGAGATTCCGGTAGCTTATATTGCCGGGGTTTCCACTTTGCCGGAAGAACGGGGTAAAGGATTAATGGGCGAATTATTGAATAAGACCTTTGAGGAAATGAAAAAAAGAGAGTCGGATGTGGCCATACTGATACCTGCCGAACCCTGGCTTTTTGATTATTACAGCAAAAGCGGATTTACTGAACTTTTCTATTATGCCAAGGAGGTGTATGAGGTAGTCCCTGTTCCAAAACCGGATCCTGAATTTCAACTCTTTCCTTCGGGCAAGTTCCCCCCGGAAAAATTATTTGCCTATTTCAATAAAAAGCTTCGGGAAAGACCGGTAAGTGTTCTTCATTCTTTCCCGGATTTTCTGACTATCCTCCAGGATCTTCAACTGAGCGGAGGGGATCTGTGGACAGCTATGAACCGGAAAGGAGAGGTAGTAGGTATGGCGTTCGCTTCTCCTGACACCCGGGAAAACGCTTCAGTCTTTATAAAAGAGATCTTCTATGAAAACGAACAGATAAAATCCTTTTTATTACAGGCAACCGGAGAACATTATCATACCCGGACAGTACATTACCGGACTCCTGTGTGCCAGCAGCCACCCATCCGTTATGGGATGGGACGGATTATTTACAGTGAACGCTTAATCGCTCTCTGGATGGCTTCTCATCCGGATTCAGAGATAACAAAAGAGGAGTTACGGAACATGGATCCCCATCAACTGTCCGCATGGCTTTTTGAGCGGCAAACGTATGGAGCCTTTATGAGCCTGATGTTGGATTAGAAGGGTCTTTCTTTATGAAGATATGATAGGCCCGGATTTTATGATAGAGTGTTTTTCTGTCAATGCCCATCTGTCTGGCAGTCCTGCTTTGATTATATCCATTTGCTTTGAGGGCCGATTCGATTATTTCCGCTTCCTTGCGTTGCCATTCACTTAATGCAACCGGTATCCGGTTCATGGTTTCGAGTATTTCTTCTGACAGATCTTCCGGCATGATATACTTCCCCGTGGAAAGTAAGGTGGCCCGGCGAACCTCATTTTTCAACTGCCGGATATTTCCCGGCCAGTCATAATTCATAAAAATACGCACTGTTTCCGGATCCAGCCCTTCTACGGACCGGTAAAGCTCTTCATTTGCTATTTTCAGAAAATAGTCCGTAAACTGAAGAATATCTTCTTTCCGTTCCCTGAGATCCGGAAGTCTGATATCAAACTCCTTCAGACGGAAATAGAGGTCTTCTCTGAAATACTTCCCGGAAACGGCTTTTTTCAGGTCTTCATTTGTTGCTGCGATAATCCGGACATTCACTTTTTTCTCTTTCGTACTTCCTACCGGTTTGATCTTCCGGTCTTCTATGGCACGGAGAAGCTGAACCTGTACTTCATAGGGCAGGTTTCCTATTTCATCCAGAAAGAGGGTTCCTCCGTCAGCGACCATAAAAGCCCCTTCTTTATCCTGATAGGCAGAAGTAAAAGAACCTTTCACGTGTCCAAAAAATTCAGAGAGGGCAATATCTTTAGGGATAGCGCCACAGTCCACGGCCACAAACGGACCTTTACCGCGGACGCTTTGTTCATGGATCAACCGGGCAATATGCTCTTTTCCTGTTCCACTGGACCCCATGATCAGTACATTCATATTCGTGGGTGCCACGATCCGGATCTGTTCATATACTTTCCGGATAGCCGGATGGTTACCGGTGAGGTAACTTTCCCCGGCAGGCAGGTTTTGAAGGGTTTGAACCGGGATACGAATGTATTTAGGAATTACTTCTTCCAGGATATGCGGGTTGACGGGTTTAGCCAGATAATCACAGGCTCCGGATTTAATGGCTTTAACAGCTGTCTGATGTTCCGCATAATTGGTGAGCATGATCCAGGGAATATCCGGATAATATTTTTTAGACCATTGGATCAGGTTAATACCTTCTTCTCCGGATGGGATGCGAAGATCTGTTAAGACAAGATCGTAAGAGTTTTTTAATAGACTTTTCCGGGCTTCTGTCACCGAAGAAACACTATTTACCTGGTAGTGTTTCTTCATTAGCCATTTTTTCAGAAGATCGGAAAAGAATAGATCATCTTCTACAATTAAAATAGACGGCATACTTCAGATGTGATTTTAAAAGCAAAGTTAACACTTTTAAGAATCACTTATGCCATTCATATTCAGTTATTGCCTCATATGCAGCACTTCAAAACACATCCGGCCGTTATGATAGGGACATTTCCAAAATCCGGCTTTATCGTCTGATCTGTTTGGCTTTCCTTCTTTCAGGCTCCAGAACCATTCACCATGTTCATGGTCTACGAGGTGTTGTTTGATGTAATGCCATACACGTACAGCACGTTCCAGCCACACCGGATCTCCTGTTAATTGCCAGGTATACAAAAATCCAACCACGGCTTCTGCCTGTGGCCACCAGTGACGATCCGTATCTACATGGCCCGTGACCGTATCTTTTTCATATATGATACTTCCATCTGCCTGCAATCCTTCCCGGACCGTTAACTCTGCTATTTTGACAGACAGCTCCTTTACTTGCTCCAGCACTTCCGGATCACCTAAGACTAAGGCCGCTTCATACAGTAACCAGGCCGCTTCGATATCGTGTCCATAGGAATGTATATGGTCATTGGGAATCCATTCTTCATCAAAAAAGAGAATCAGGTGTCCGCCGGAAGAAATAATCTTGTCCGTAAAGAGAAAGATCAGATTTTTCAGAGCTTTCTCCAACGCTTCATCTTTCCAGACCCGGTATAAATTGGTATAGGCTTCCAGAATATGGAGATGGGTATTCATGGTCTTGGCGTCATTATCGTCTTTCTCGCTTAACCGGAGATCCTCCAATAGTTGCCAATCCCTGCTATAGGCTTCCAGATATCCGTTCCGCGCTTTATCAAAACTATACTTTTCTATGAGAAAGAATAATTCTTTGGCTTTGGTTAAGGCCTCTTCCTTTCCGGAAGCTTGATAGTATTCTGTCAGTGCATAGACAAAGAATGCCTGACTGTAGATCTGTTTTTTCGTATCCACCGGCATTCCTTCAGCAGATAATAACCAGTAGGTACCACCCTGTTCCTGATCAAAGAAATAACGAAGGCAATAGTCATAAGCCCGGGTCGCCATCTGGAGATAGACCGGGTCCGGTTGTGTCCGGTAAGCGGAGGAAAATGTCCAGAGGATACGGGCATTCAGAATCCCCCCTTTATCCGCTTCCGTATGCAGGCGATCCTCTCCGTCTATTCTCCCGTAGAATCCTCCGTGCTCAACATCCACCATTTTGCCCATCCAATAGGGCAGAATGCCATGAAATAATTCTCCACGGCATTCAGCTTGTAAATATTCAAATAAATGGTTCACCTTTTCAGATATGCTAAGTTTTTACTAACTAAGTCACAGATTGCTTCCACGGATTTAGCGGAACGGAATCCGTCTGCCGGGGTATTAAAACAGTAATCTGTCAACTGCTCAATCGTGGAAGTTGCCACGTGCATTCGTGTATCCGAAGAGGCATAGTAGATATATACTTTACCGTCCGGATCCGCGATCCAGCCATTGGTAAACAGGACATTCGACACATCCCCTACCCGCTCGTCTCCCAGCGGGGCCATGAAATGTCCGGCCGGAGCGGCAATGACCTGTGTAGGGTCTTCGAGAGAGGTCATATACAGGTACAGCACATACCGCAGTCCGGCAGCGCAGGCTCTGACTCCATGTGCCAGGTGCAGCCATCCTTTCTCTGTCTTGATGGGATGAGGGCCTTCTCCGTTTTTCACCTCTTTGATTGTATGATAGTAACGGTGATCGATAATCTTTTCCTCTCTCACTTCCGCATTTGTCATATCGTCAATTAGTGCCCAGCCGATCCCTCCACCGCTTCCGGTGTCGATAAATCCATCCTGCGGACGGGTATACAGAGCATATTTACCATCCACAAACTCCGGGTGCAGGACAACGTTCCGTTGCTGGCTCTTTGTTTTCAGGTCCGGTAGTCGTTCCCAATTCACTAAGTCTTTCGTGCGAACGATCCCGGCAGCCGCCACCGCGGAGGAAAGATCGCCCGGAGCCGCATCCGGATCTTTTCTTTCGGAACAGAAAATTCCATACACCCAGCCGTCTTCATGGGCAGTCAGGCGCATATCGTAGACATTGGTGTCAGGGTTATTTGTCTCCGGGATCACTACCGGATAGTCCCGGAAACGGAAATTATCAATCCCGTTCGGGCTTTCTGCTATGGCAAAAAAAGACTTCCGGTCATTTCCTTCCACCCGCACCACCAACAGATACTGATCTTTCCATTTAATGGCTCCGGAATTCAGGGTTGCATTGACCCCGATCCGTTCCATCAGGTAGGGATTGGTTTCCGGATTCAGGTCATACCTCCAGATTACAGGGGTATGATCCCGGGTCAGAATAGGGTTCTTATAACGGGTATAAATCCCGTTATTCATTTCTTCCGGTTCATTTTTACGGGACAGAAATGCTTCATGTTCTCTCATTAATGCATTAACAGCCTCTTTCGTATTCTTCATTTTATCCATTTTCCATTTATTTATACATGTCTGGCAGATCTTTTTCAAAAAGGATATCCGGAGACGCTTTAAAGCGAAGGAAATCCTTTTCTGAAGGATGACCCGGATAAGGTGCATAGTAATGATCCGGCTTTTCATAGGCATTTCTCCAAACCAGTACATAGCTTATCTTATAGGGTTTGATCGCTTCATACAAAGTCCGGGTAAACCATGTGGGATCTTCCACCTTTTCAAACCCACACTCCGTGAGAGCCGGGATCTTATTCCGTTCTTTTCCTACTTTGGTAATGATATCCAGATTGGTTCTCAGAGTCTGCATAAAATGTTCTTTTCCTTCTATTCCTCCATATTGATAGGTATCGAAACCTAACATATCAATAAATTCATCTCCCGGATACCGTTCCATATATTCCGCTTCGGTCGCTACCCCGGAGTTGGAATAAGCATACAACAGGTTGTGAACGTTTTTTGTATCACGCAAATACTCCACCGTCATTTTCCAGATCGCTTTATATTCCTCCACCGTGCAGATATCCTTTCCCCACCAGAACCAACTTCCCATATGCTCATGGTAGGGGCGGAAAATCACCGGAACCAATGTTCCGTTTTCATCTTTCAAAGATAACAGAAAATCGGCCAGTCTATCCAGCCAGGTCATATAAAGTTCATGTTTTTCTCCTCCCGGTAATGTGCTTTTTACCGTTTGGTTGTCGGAGGGGTCCCAACTGGAACCGCCTGTCAACGGATTATCTCCGTGCCAACTGATCGTATTGATCCCGTTCCTCTTATGGCTTTCCACAATACGGGCACGGATCACATCAAAGTGAACAGAGTCTAAGGAGACATCCCGCCCCAGTTCTATATGTCCGATTTCATATCCGTGTACGGCGGCATAATCGCCGGTGATGCTATGAACATCGGAGCGTCCGTCATCATATTTCCAACCGATCCCATACAGCAGATCATCCTGATGTCCGAACATGATTCCTTTACTCATCAGACTTTTCAGATTGTTGTAGAGAGCGATGGTTTCCGGTGTCGCTTTTTTATCAGCAGGGAGCGTTGTTGCTGGGGTCATAGAAGAAGCATAGCAACTCATCACGCAGAAAAAAGACAAGATGATCCAATAGAACTTTTTCATATCAAAAATGCTATTTAGTGGTTTATGTTTATTTGTTTATTTATGGAGCTGACGGGCGTATTCCCGGATGACGGCAATGGTCTGGTCGGTGTCAAACACAGAGTTCAGCCCTTGTTCTTCCTGCGCCGGATCGCCCATATAATCATCTCCTACCTGCCAGAATATATGATCTTCCGCCGGGCGGGCAAATCCACCCCATGCCCAGAAGTTACATCCGGCAAACACATCATTCTCCCAGAAACTTTGCAGAAGACGTTCCAGTACATGTTGATAATACTGATCCCTGTATACGGTTGGATCGGACAAAACATATTGATGGTTATCCCGCGGGAAACCAAACTCTTCGAGTGTGACCGGCTTTCTGAGCTCTTTGGATAAAGCGATGTGTTTATTCATATATTCATCTGTTACCTGAATTGCCTGTGGCAGGGTTCCTCCTATATTGTCCGGTTGGATCCAGCTCCAGTTTTTAGGCCAGATATGGATGGTCAGGTAATCGATATTCCGGTCTGCATGTACCCGGGCATAGAGGTCAAAATCCTCCTCGCTCCCCGCCTCTCCTTCTGATCCGGTAGAGACTAAGTGATTTGCATCCAGTTTTTTTGTGTGGGCTGCGATATCTTTGATCCAGGCTTCGTAGGCTTCTTTGTTCTGCGCACCCATCGGACGGGGTTCATTCGCGATCTGCCAGGACATGATGTTCGGGTCTTCCGAATATTTCCTGTTATTATAGAAATTGGTACGGGATATAATATGGGTAATGTGATCTTTCAGCAGGGTTACGCAACTGTCGCATTCAAAATAGGAGGACACATAATTACTAAAGGCATCCCAACCGTCTACGGAAGGAATGGCTACAGGTCCATGTCCTGCCCAGTTGAGGTATTGAGCGTACCCACCACTCCATTCCCACGTGTTCGTGAAATAGAGAACAGCATACATATCACGTTCGGCCAGTTCATTCATAAAGAAATCCAGCCCGTCTAATAACTCCCGTTTATACACGCCCGGGGTTTTCTGCAGAGCGGGCATCACTTTGGACGGAACACCATCAGGACCATCAGCACCAATCAGGACCCGTAAATTGGTGATCCCGTTAGCCTTCATAAAATCAAGTTCCCGGGTCAACCGGTCCCTATCGCCGAATTGACCCTGGGAACCTAAAATAGGTCCATACCAAAAGTTAGTCCCTATAAAATAATAGGGTTCTCCTTTTAATAAAAACTGTCCGTTCTCTACCTTTATGAATCCATCTGAAAGAGTGGATGAATTATCTTTTTTTCCACCGGAACAAGCTGTGGTTACACATATCAATAAAAACAGGTTAAAATAAAAGCGTAACATGTCTTTTTCATTTATTCATTTTACTGTATTGCAAATTTGGATAAAAAAAACAGTATTGCCGTTATCAATTATGTAAACAATACTTATGACAATGTTTCATTTTATGCCGGAGAAAATCTAAAATAACATATGATACCCTCCGGAACTTACATTTTTGATTCAAATTCTTTCCTTTTTCTCTCATTTAGTTATATTTGTATGAAACAAAACCAATCTTTGTAAACGGAGAGAACCGGGTGGTCAGTGCATTTTTTGAAGGGTCAGGCAGCCTTTTTTTGCAGAATAATTATACTTTTACAGCTATAAAGTTTTTTACATGAAAAAAGCCATTATTATTTTATTTGTTTTTTTAATAACCGGAACTGTAACGAAAGCTGTCCGGAATGATTATTTAAATACTGAAACCACTATCTTTACTACAGATCATGGATTATCAAGTACTAAGATCACTGCGATTACACAGGATGAAAAAGGGTTTATCTGGATTGGTACGGAAGACGGATTGAATAAATTCGACGGTTACCGGTTTTGGGTATATAAGAAGAGTGAAAAAGATTCACTTTCTCTTACCAGTGACCACATCACGACCTTGTTTGTGGACTCCGGTCAACGGTTGTGGATCGGCACGATGGCTGGATTGCATTTGTATGAACCGGCTTCCGATCGCTTTGTCCGGGTCAACCTGAACCAACCGGACTATGTCATCAAAGACAGTCAATGCCAGTATATAAAGGAAGACGGGCAAGGATTTTTATGGTTTGCAACTTCCGGGCGGGGAGTTCTCCAGTATTCTCCGGCTACGGGCCAGAGTATACTTCATACACCTTCTCACACCCATCCCCTATCCAATTTATGTAGTAGTCACATTCGCTGCATTGAAGAGGACAGAGAGGGGAATATATGGTTCGGATCGGAAGATAAAGGCATCTCCGTTTATAACCCTAAAAACAATACTTTCCGGACGCTGAATATGTCTAACAGTCTGCTTCCGAGCAACGCTGTTTTCAGCCTGCAACGGCTGGAGGACGGGAATATGCTGATCTCTACGATTGATGGAGGTGTGGTGATCTATGATAGTTACACCGGAACCATGACCGCTTTTCCGGATGTGTTCAATTCTGTATCTACCCGTTCTACTTTTTTTGCCATGGAAGACAGAAAAGGAAATCTGCTGACCGGAACGGAAGGAAACGGTCTGCTTATTTTTGATCCGGTAAACAGGAGGTTAGAGCGCCATCCGGTCTTTAATGAATATGCACAGGAGATCGGCAATACCAAAATTCATTTTATCTATGAGGATATGCATGGACACCTATGGATCAGTATGAATTACAAAGGCTTATGTCTGATCAAAAACCAATACAACGGATTCCGTCGTTTCCGGCGAACCGCCAATAATTCCAATTCCCTGAGTTATGATCATGTGATGGGGATGACGATGGATAAGCAGGGAGATATCTGGATCGCTACTGATGGGGGTGGCATTAACCGGTATAATCCAAGGAGTAACCGGTATACCCACTATCTCCATAATGAAAAAGATCCCGGAACGATCCGTGACAATGCGGTCGTTTCGATTTTCTGCGATAGTAAGAACCATATCTGGGCGGGAACCTACACGGGCGGACTTTCCCGTCTGAACCGGGAAAGCGGGACTTTTACGACCTATATGGCCACAGGAGGGGCGGATGCTTTACAGGCTAATTTTATCAAATCTATTATAGAAGACAGGAATGGGTATTTATGGTTAGGGACAAATGGAGGCGGATTAAGCCGGATGGATCCACAAAATCATACATTCCGGACTTTCCGTGTGGAAGAGTACAGGGGATTGGCCAATGATTATATTACCAATCTCTTTATTGATAGTAAAGATCTTCTCTGGATTGGTACCTATTTTGGATTAAGCTGTATGAATATGGAGCGGGAATCCTTCACGCTATACGGAGCGGAAGAGGGATTGAGTGACCAGGAGGTGTACTCCATCACGGAAGATGAGCAGGGCACGATCTGGGTTGGCACTCAAAATGGCTTAAACCGGTTTATTCCCGAAGAGAACCGGTTTGTGAAAGAATTCCCCGGTAAATCTTCTAAATATAGTTCGGTAATCAATGGGATTGTTCCCCATAAAGACCAGTTATGGTTGAGTACCAACAACGGTGTAATCTGTTACTGGCCGGAGACAGGTGCCGCCCGTCATTATGACCAGCATACGGGTCTGGGAAATACGGAATTCATCTTAGCCTCTTATTATCAAAGTCCCCAGAACGAAATTTTCTTTGGTGGTGTGGATGGGATGAGTGCTTTCCATCCGGACCGTATCCAGTTAGATAATATTACTCCTCCGGTATACATCACTGGTCTGCGCATATCCAACCAGCCGGTAAGGATCCATGAAGTGGTAGAAGGAGAGGTGATTCTAAAAGAGAATATCACAGAAAGCCGGAAATTAAAATTAAACCATAAAATCAAAAGTTTTTCCCTGGAATTTACCGCTGTGGGTTCTCCGGAGCCTTTATCTATGATCTACGCCTGCCGCATGGAGGGTTTCAATGACCAGTGGATAGAGTATGAGAACAATCGCCGGTTTGCCACTTTTACCAATCTGAATCCGGGTACTTATAAGTTTCAAGTAAAAGCTACGAATAACCGGGAAATCTGGGGAGATGAATATACTTCCCTGCTTATTACCATTACTCCCCCTTTGTGGGCTACCTGGTGGGCCAAAGTGTTGTATATCCTGATCTGTTTATTCATTGTATATAGTATTCTCAAGGTAGCCTTTATCCGGATGAAAGACAGGAATGAGATCCGTATCCAGCGGTTGAAAATGAAACAACAGGACGAGATCAACCAGGTAAAAACCAGATTTTTTACCAATATCAGTCATGAATTCCGTACACCTCTCACCTTGATCATTTCTCCCTTAGAGAGTATGCTCGCCTCTGAAACGGACCCCGAAAAGAAACAAACCCAGCAATTGATGTTACGGAATGCCCAGCGGCTGTTGCACCTGATCAATCAATTACTGGAGGTAAACAAGGTGGAAGATGGGAAAATAGGGATCAAAGCTCAGCCTTTGGAACTGACCTCTTTCGTGTCTGTAATCGTTGGTTCTTTCCGGGAATTAGCCCAAAAGAAAGAGATAGAGCTTATTTACAGGTATAAACCGGCAGATCATAAAATCTGGTATGATCCGGATATGCTGGATAAATGTATCACCAATATTTTATCCAACGCATTCAAATTTACACCGGTAGGGGGGCAGATCGAGGTAAAGATCTTAGAAATAGATGAAGAAAATATGGGTCTAAGCATCAGTGATACTGGCATTGGGATGGATCAGGAAACGATGGAGCATGTTTTTGACCGCTTTTATCAGAAAGATAATAAAAAGATCGGTACAGGCATCGGGATGCATCTGACTAAAAGTCTTATTGAACTTCATCAGGGAAGTATCACCGTTCAGAGCCAGGAGGGAAAAGGGACTACTTTCTACATACAGATCCTGAGAGGGAACTCCCATTTCAAACCGGAAGAGATCGTTCCCGAAGAATTCATTCCCTCTTCTGCCAATGTTATTAAAGAAAGGGAGACGGACCTTCTTCAAAAAGAGATCGCTTTGCAAACCCAACCGCAAACGACCGGAACAGAAAAAGAGAAAAGCAAACTGGATGATATTCTATTCCCTACCTCTTTCCACGGAACGATTTTAGTCATCGAAGATGATGAGGATATGCGAAACTATATTCGGGAAGAGCTGGAAAACACTTATAAGATAGAAGAGGCTACGGACGGGAAGAAAGGGTTAGATATGGCTTGCAGGCTGATACCTGACCTGATCATTACAGACATTATGATGCCAGGTATGAACGGCATTGACCTGTGCCGGAGTTTGAAGTCTAATCCGGAAACAAGCCATATTCCCATTATTATTCTGACTGCACAAGGAGACCAGGAACACCGGATGGAAGGATTGGAAACCGGGGCGGACAGCTATATTCCCAAACCGTTTAATATTAAACATCTGAAGATCCGGATCGAGAAATTAATCGAATTACGGAAAAACATGAAAGACCGGTTCAGTAAATCCCTCAATATGGAAGCTCAGGAGGTGACACTGACCAGTACGGATGAAAAATTATTACAAAATGCCATTGATTATGTCCGTAAACACATGGAAAGCCCGGATATGAGTGTGGAAGGGATGAGTAAGGAGTTAGGATTAAGCCGTACGCATCTGCACCGGAAGCTGAAAGCGCTAACAGGTCAGAGTCCGGTTGAATTTATTAAGACCATCCGGATGAAACAGGCTGCTTACCTGCTTAGTACAGGTAAATTAAGTATTTCAGAGGTGGGATACAAAGTGGGATATAATACTCCTTCTTATTTCAGTAGCAGTTTCAGCTCCCATTTTGGGATGTCTCCTTCTACCTATATGGAGCAGGCAGAGAAAAAAGCAAAAAGTAAACAGGGGGATTAATTCACAGGTAAGTACTTCACTTCCATACCCCGGATCGTTTCATTTACCTGTCCGTCTGCATACGCTATTTCACCGTTTACAAATGTGTTGCGGACCGTATGCCCGAAAGTAGTTCCTTCAAACGGAGACCAGCCACATTTATACAGGATATTTTCTTTGGAAACCGTCCAGGCTGTGTCCGGGTCCACCAACACCAGATCCGCATAATAGCCAGGGCGAATGTATCCTCTCCGGTCTATATGGAATAGTTCCGCCGGCAGATGGGACATTTTCTCCACCACTTTCTCATAGGTAAAAAGTCCCTGGGAAACCATTTCCAGCATAGCGACTAAAGAGTGTTGGATCAATGGTCCTCCGGATGCTGCTTTCAGGCAACTCCCCTCCTTTTCGGATAGCAAATGGGGGGCATGATCGGTGGCTATAATATCTACTTTGCCATTGTTCACTCCTTCCCGGAGTGCATTCCGGTCGTCCACCGTTTTGATGGCCGGATTCCATTTGATCCTGTTTCCATAGGTCGCATAATCCTGATCCGTAAACCACAGATGATGAACGCACACTTCGGAAGTGATCTTTTTCTCACCTAACGGCTTACTATTATCAAGCAAAGAGAGTTCTTTTTCCGTTGACATATGGAGAATATGCAGCCGGGTATTGAGTCTGGTTGCCAGTTCTACGGCTTCTGCCGAAGCCACATAGCAGGACTCGTCACTACGGATCTTACTATGGAAAGAGATATCCGGATCTTCTCCATAGAGATTGGTGTAATAGGCTATATTTTTCTGTATAATCTCTTCTTTTTCAGCATGCACGGCAATCAACAGGTCTGTTTCACCGAAGATACGTTCCAAGGTCTCTTTCTTGTCGACCAGCATGTTTCCGGTGGAAGAACCTAAAAAAAGTTTTAATCCAGGAATACGACTTGGGTCAAGTTGCTGAATCTCTTTCAGATTGTCGTTCGTACCTCCGAAGAAGAAAGAGTAGTTAGCAGCAGAAACCTCTTTTCCCCTTTCTAATTTCCATTCTAACTCTTTCAGGGTAGTGGTTTGGGGCTTAGTGTTTGGCATATCCATAAAAGTAGTTACCCCTCCGGCTACAGCAGCCCGGCTTTCACTGGTGATATCTCCTTTATGGGTTAATCCCGGCTCACGGAAATGAACCTGATCATCGATTACTCCCGGCATCAACAGTTTACCGGCAGCATCAATTACCTGATCAGCCACTATATTTTCAGGCAGATCTCCTTCAAATACAGCTTCTATAAATGGTTGATTGATCAGAACAGCTCCTTTGAAAGAGCGTCCTTCATTGATTATATGTGCATTTTTGAGAAGAATCCTACCCATTTTCTATATCTTTTCCGATTAAACACGCGACTTACCTGTTTCTGTTCTGATAAGTATTATTTTTTCTGAGGATATTTGCGGAAGAAACTCCACCACTTCAGTTGCAGAACGCCAAACAGCGCTTCTCCAAAGATAGAGGAATTCATTTTGGAAGTACCTAAGACCCGGTTAATAAAGATTATGGGTACTTCCACGACTTTAAATCCACATTTATGAGCGGTAAACTTCATCTCAATCTGGAAAGCATATCCTTTAAAATGGATATTATCCAGATCTAAGGTTTCCAGCACCTGCCGGCGGTAACATTTGAATCCGGCTGTCGTATCCTGGATTGCCAGTCCTGTCACCATACGCACATAAACAGAGGCAAAATAGGACATCAACACACGGCTCAACGGCCAGTTCACTACGTTCACACCATTACAATACCGGGAACCGACCGCTACATCTGCTCCCAGTTCCGTGCAGGCCGCATATAGTTTGGGTAAGTCACCGGGGTTATGACTAAAGTCAGCATCCATCTCAAAGATAAAGTCATAAGCGTGCTCAATTGCCCACTTAAAACCACAGATATAAGCTGTGCCTAATCCCAGTTTGCCGGATCTTTCAATGAGAAAAAGTCGTTCAGTGTATTCTGTTTGTAATTTTTTTACAATATCAGCGGTACCGTCAGGAGATCCATCGTCTATAATTAAAATATGGAACTCTTTTTCCAGATTGAAGACTGCCCGGATAATATTTTCCACATTCTCTTTTTCATTATATGTGGGAATGATAACAATACTATCTGACATAATCTTTTATAAATGAGTAACAGTTTTACCGTTCCAAAGGTAGATATTTTAATTCATTTAAGACAATCCTACTATACTATTTTGTACAAAAGCCCTACCTTTGCAGAAAGAAGATTGACTTTGGATATACAAGATTTATTAAAATTATATGCAGCCCATCCGCAGGTTGCGGCATTGGATGCGTTATTAAAAGATCCCACATCCCAAAATATATTTCTCAAAGGATTAAGTGGTTCAGGTGCTGCCCTGACATTCGCCTCTCTTTTCACAAGAACAGGGGGTAGCTACGTGTGTGTGTTAAATGACCTCGAAGAGGCCGGTTATTTTTATCATGACCTGATGCAGTTGACGGGGAGTGAACGGATCTACTTTTTCCCCTCTTCCTATAGAAGATCTATTAAATACGGTCATACGGATCCGGCGAATGAAATTCTCCGGACGGAGGTTTTAAGTATGTTGCAGAACAAAAATGCCTCTTTTGTTATTGTTTCCTATCCGGATGCATTAGCCGAGAAGGTCGTTTCCAGTGAGACCCTGAAGCAAAATACCCTGAAGATCCATGTAGGGGAAAAATTAGATAATATGTTTGTTTCCGATGTACTGGACGCTTATGGATTTGAACATGTGGACTATGTTTATGAGCCGGGACAATATGCCATTCGAGGGAGTATTTTAGATGTATTTTCATTTTCACATGAATTTCCTTACCGTATAGACTTCTTTGGGAATGAAGTGGAAACGATCCGGTCGTTTGATGTGGAAACACAGCTTTCTAAAGAAAAATTAGATAGCATTTATATCGTGCCGGAGATTAGCCGGGATGACCGGTCTGACACTTCTATCCTGAATCTACTACCTACCGGAACAGCGATCGCTTTCCAGGATATGGCCTGGGGAAAAGAACGGATTGACAGTATCCGGAATGAAGAACCTATCGTGGGGGATGAAGAATCTTTCCGGGATATGGAGCATATGCAGAGCAAACTCATTACCGGGGATGATTTCCTGCGCAGTACAATGGGCTATCGCCGGATCCAGTTTGGAAATAAAGGGATCGGAACGGTGGATGCGACCCTTACTTTTCAAAGTGAGATACAGCCTATCTATCATAAGAATTTTGATCTGGCCAGTGAATCCTTTCATTCCTTTCTGGAAAAAGGATATACGATTTATATTTTAAGTGACGTGGAGAAACAGACCACCCGGATCCGGACGATCTTTGAAGACCGGGAGGATCCGATCCCTTTTACTCCGGTTAACAAAACCATCCATGCTGGATTTGCGGATGCCACGCTGAAAGCCTGTTTCTTTACGGACCATCAGCTATTTGACCGTTTTCACAAGTTCAACCTGAAAAGTGAAAAGGCACGAAGCGGTAAGATCACACTATCCCTGAAAGAGCTGAATCAGTTCACGACCGGAGATTACATCGTGCATATTGACCACGGAGTGGGTCAGTTCGGTGGATTGGTCCGCACAGAGGTGAATGGTAAGATACAGGAAGTGGTTAAACTGATCTACCAGAATAATGATATTATATTTGTCAGTATCCATTCCCTTCACAAACTTTCTAAATACAAAGGAAAAGACAGCGGGGAACCTCCTAAATTAAGTAAATTAGGAACCGGGGCCTGGGAAAAGATGAAGGACCGGACCAAGAAAAAGGTCAAGGACATTGCCCGGGATCTCATCCTCCTCTATTCCAAACGAAAAGAAGAGAAAGGGTTTTCTTATAGTCCGGACAGCTTTATGCAACATGAACTGGAGGCCAGTTTTATTTATGAGGATACTCCGGACCAGATGAAAGCGACTTCGGATGTGAAAGGGGATATGGAAAATCAACGTCCCATGGACCGGTTGATTTGCGGAGATGTTGGATTCGGCAAAACAGAGATCGCAATCCGGGCAGCCTTTAAAGCGGTATCTGATAATAAACAGGTAGCCGTGTTAGTGCCTACCACCGTGTTGGCTTTCCAGCATTTCCAGACTTTCTCGGAGCGTCTGAAAAATTTTCCCTGCCGGATTGAATATATCAGCCGGGCACGGACAGCCGGACAGATCAAAGCTACCTTGAAAGACCTGAAAGAAGGCAAAGTGGATATTCTGATCGGAACCCACCGGTTAGTCAGTAAAGATGTTCAGTTTAAGGATCTGGGATTATTGATCATTGATGAGGAGCAGAAGTTTGGTGTATCTGTAAAAGAGAAACTGCGCCAGATGAAAACGAATGTAGATACGCTTACGATGACCGCTGCACCGATTCCAAGAACTCTTCAGTTCTCTTTGATGGGTGCCCGTGACCTGAGCAGTATCACCACTCCCCCACCCAACCGGTATCCGGTCCAGACAGAAGTAGAACGGTTCAATCCGGATATTATACGGGAAGCGATCAATTTTGAGATGAGCCGGAACGGACAGGTTTTCTTTATTAACAACCGGATTCAGAACATCCACGAAATAGAGGCTCTGGTACGCCGGGAAGTTCCGGATGCCCGTATTTGTGTCGGGCATGGACAGATGGAGCCGGAGAAACTGGAAAAGATCCTTCTGGACTTTATCAATTATGAATATGATGTCCTGATTGCGACCAGTATTATCGAGAGTGGTATTGATGTTCCGAATGCCAATACGATCATCATTAATAATGCCCATCAGTTCGGACTTTCCGACCTTCACCAGCTACGCGGACGTGTAGGCAGAAGCAACCGGAAAGCTTTCTGCTATCTGCTTTCTCCTCCTCTTTCCACACTCAGTGCGGAAGCACGACGCCGTTTGCAGGCGATCGAGAACTTTGCGGAATTGGGTAGTGGTATCCATATAGCTATGCAGGATCTGGATATCCGGGGAGCCGGTAATATGTTAGGAGCTGAGCAGAGTGGATTTATCGCAGATTTAGGATATGAAACGTACCAGAAGATATTAGAGGAAGCGGTGGATGAATTGAAACAGGAGGAATTTGCCGATCTTTATAAAGAGGAGGATACGGATAAGCCCAACACGGGTATGGATTATGTACGGGAAACCTATGTGGAAAGTGATCTGGAACTGATGTTTCCTCCTACTTATATACCCAATGATTCGGAAAGAGTATCTCTTTACCGGGAATTAGATAAAATGGAGGAAGAAAGGGACATCCTTGCTTTCACAGAACGGCTGAAAGACCGTTTTGGTAAAATCCCGAAGGAAGGAAAAGAGTTGATCCGGGTCGTACGCCTACGTAGGCTGGCCAGACGATTGGGTATGGAAAAAGTTATACTCAAAAAAGGTCAAATGAGCCTGTTCCTTGTTTCCAACCCGGAAAGCCCTTACTACCAGAGTGACGCCTTTGGCAAACTTCTGGCATTTATTCAACGCCATCCGAGGGAATGTAATCTGCGTGACCAGAATGGCAAACGAAGTATTGTAATTAAAAATGTTCCGACAGTGGAAACGGCTTGTGCCCTGCTGGAGGAAATGGATAAGGATAAAATTAGTAGTTAAAAGAGTCAGAGGAGTTAAGTAATATATTTTCGCCTTTTCATTACTTGATTCCTCTGACTCCTTACCTACTTTGACTCCTTACCTCCTTTAACTACTAAAAAGCAATAGCATGAAAAAGACATTAGTAGACCTTTTTGAAGAATCCGTGAAAAAATATCCGGAAAACCCTTTCCTTTGGGAAAAGACTACGGATCGTTTTGAACCTACTACCTATACTCAGGTAAAAGAACAGGTATATGAATTAGGAGCTGGATTAGTGGCACTGGGAGTTCAGCAAAAAGAGAACATAGCTCTTCTGAGTGAAGGCAGGAACGCATGGATCATCGGTGAGTTAGCCATGTTTTATGCCGGAGCAACCAATGTTCCCCTTTCTATCAAACTGGAAGAATCCAATGACCTGCTATTTCGTCTCAAACATGCGGATGTAAAGTATATAATGGTATCCGGTTCCCAGCTTAAAAAGATACGGGCGATCATGGACCAGCTTCCTTTGATTGAGAAAGTCATTGTTTTTGATGAGCAGCCGGAATACCAGGAGAAAGAAATCTCTTTTTCCGAGGTATGTCAATCCGGGAAACAATGGTTGCAGGATCATCCGTTAGAGGAATTCCTGGCGATCGGACAATCCCTACAAAATGATGATTATGCCACAATTACCTATACATCGGGAACCACCGCAGATCCGAAAGGGGTTATTCTGACCCACCGTAATTACACAGCGAATGTGGAACAATCCCTGAGTTGTATTGATATAGACAGTAGCTGGCGAACACTGGTAATTTTACCCTTAGACCACTGTTTCGCTCATGTGGTCGGTTTCTACATATTTATGTCAAAGGGAGCTTCCGTGGGAACCGTACAGGTAGGACGTACCGGCATGGAAACACTTAAAAACATTCCGGTCAATATCAGAGAGTTTAAGCCTCATCTGATCTTAAGTGTGCCTGCTTTGGCAAAGAATTTCAGGAAAAATATTGAACAAGGGATACAGGCACAGGGTAAAACGGTGGCCAACCTGTTTCAGAAAGGGTTGGAGATCGCTTATATCTATAATGGAAATGGTGGGGATGATAAAGGAAAAGGTTGGCGTGCTATGCTTAAACCGGCAGTTTCTTTGTTTAATGCACTTATTTTCCGTAAAGTCCGGGAGAATTTCGGGGGAGAGCTGAAATTCTTTATTGGTGGAGGAGCGTTATTAGATAAAGATCTTCAAAAATTCTATTATGCCATCGGCATGCCGATGTATCAGGGATACGGACTAAGTGAAGCAACTCCGGTTATTTCGACAAACGGACCGGGTCGTCACCTGTTTGGGAGTAGTGGCATACTGGTCCGCCCCCTTGACCTGAAGATCTGTGACGCAGATGATAATGAGTTGCCAGCCGGAGAAAAAGGTGAAATTGTTATCCGTGGAGAAAATGTGATGGCGGGATATTGGAAGAATCCTGTTTCTACCGAAGAGACGATCAAAGACGGATGGCTCTATACCGGTGATATGGGATATATGAGTAAAGACGGGCTACTCTTTGTGTTAGGACGGTTTAAAAGTCTGCTGATCGCCAGTGACGGAGAAAAATATAGTCCGGAAGGCATTGAGGAGGCTGTAGTGGAACACATAGGCTACATCGATCAGTTCCTTCTCTATAATAACCAAAATCCGTATACGGTTGCCGTGTTGGTTCCGAATAAAGATAAGATCAAAAAGCAATTAGCCCATGAACAGTTGGATCTCCGCTCGGATGAGGGTAAAAAGAAAGCGATTGAACTCCTTCAATCCCAGCTAAACCGTTTCCGTAAAGGTGGAGATCTGGGAGGACTGTTTCCTGACCGCTGGCTACCCACCACTTTTGCCGTGCTGCCGGAACCGTTTACCGAACAAAATGGGATGGTGAACAGCACGATGAAAGTAGTTCGTGGAAAGGTTGAAAAAACATATATGGACCGTATTGAATACTTATATACGCCGGAAGGTAAAAATCCGGTAAATGCTAAAAATATACATTCGATCTCCTGAAAGACGGGAAAAGACCATGAAACGAATTTTTATCAAATAATTAATTACTATTTATCTATGAATTACAAAAAATCAATTTCATCACTCATGATTGCAACAGTACTTCTGGCAACAATTCCTGTCGCCGCGGACAATGTGTTGAAACAGGAGATCAAACAGGGGTGGACATTCAAACAGGTACGGGGTAACAATTGGTATCCCGCCACTGTGCCAGGGGTAGTCCATACAGATCTGATGGATAACAACATTATTGAAGATCCGTTTTTCAGGCTGAACGAACGAGGTGTTCAGTGGGTTGACAAAGAGGACTGGGAATATAAGACCACTTTGCATGTCTCTCCGGAAATATTCAGTAAAGAAAATATTGAACTGGATTTCAAAGGGCTGGATACGTATGCAGATGTTTATCTGAACGACTCCTGCATCCTGAAGGCAAACAATATGTTCCGCGAGTGGAGAGTAAATATTAAAGAGTTGGTAAAAAGCGGTGAAAACGAATTCCGTATTTATTTCCACTCTCCGATCAAAGTGGATATTCCGAAATTCGATGCGCTCCACTATCCTCTGGAAGCCGGAAACGACCAATCGGAAAACGGGGGTGTATTTGATAAGAAAGTAAGTGTATTTGCCCGTAAAGCAGGTTACCACTATGGCTGGGACTGGGGTCCGCGCCTGGTGACCAGTGGAATCTGGCGTCCAATCTATTTAGTGGGTTGGAACGATGCCCGGATTGATAATGTGCACTATGTACAGGAAAAAGTAACGGCTAAACAGGCGAAAGTAAAAGCCCGTGTGGAGGTGATTGCTGACAAAGCCGGTGAAGCGACTATTGAGATCAAGGCAGACGGTATAAAAAATACCTGGACTAAAAGGGCAAATCTGGTAAAAGGTAAAAACCTGATCGAAACAGACTTAGTGATCCATAATCCTAAACTTTGGTGGAGTAATGGATTAGGAGAAGCTCACCTATATCCGTTTACCACCTCTGTACAGATGAACGGACAGGTAGCCGACAGTAAAACGGAGAATATCGGTTTAAGAGACCTGAAAGTGATCCGTGACAAAGATGAAGCCGGTCACACTTTCTACTTCCGGCTGAACGGAGTCAATGTATTTATGAAAGGGGCAAACTACATTCCCCAGGACAACTTTCTTCCCCGGCTGACAGATGCAGATTATGAAAAAACAATCATGGATGCAGTAAACGCGAATATGAATATGCTTCGTATCTGGGGTGGTGGTATTTATGAAGAGGACATATTCTACGACCTGTGTAATAAGCATGGTATTCTGGTATGGCAGGATTTTATGTTCGCTTGTAGTACCTATCCGATGAATCCGGAGATGCTGGAAAATATCCGTCAGGAAGCTATCGATAATGTGGTACGTCTGAGAAATCACCCCAGTATTGCTATTTGGTGTGGTAATAATGAAAATCATACTGCCTGGTTTAACTGGGGCTGGATGCCAAAATATGAGAAATTAGGGGTACTGGAGGAATTACGCAAAGATTACAAAGACCTATTCCATGGCGTACTGCCTGAGGTGATAGAGGCATACGACCCAACCGCCTTCTATTGGCCTTCCTCTCCTTACGGTGGGGATCCGGATGCAAGAACGGAAAGTGGTCTTCCGAACTGGAATCCGAACGGGGACGCACACTACTGGGGTGTATGGCATGCGAAAGACTCCATTGCCAACTACAATATTATCCGTGCCCGTTTCTTTTCAGAATATGGTTTCCAATCCTTCCCTGAATACCAGTCTGTACTTAAATATGCTCCGGAAGAGCGTGACCATGATATCTTCTCAGAAGTCATGATGGCACACCAGAGAGGTGGTAGCCATGCGAATGGGCTGATTGAATGGTATTTGTTAAACGAATACCGCCAGCCTAAAGATTTTCCGAATTTCTTATATATGGGACAATTATTACAGGGGGATGCGATCAAAACAGCGATTGAAGCTCACCGCCGGGATATGCCATACAATATGGGAACCTTGTACTGGCAACATAATGACTGCTGGCCTGTTGCTTCGTGGTCAAGCCGTGACTATTACGGACGTTGGAAAGCTCAGCACTACTTTACCAGAAAAGCCTTTGAAGATATTCTGCTCTCTCCTATTGCTAAAGATAATCAACTGGATATATTTATTGTATCTGACCGTCTGAAAGCGAGTCGTGGAAATCTGGAAATACGGGTCATGGATCTGTACGGCAACCTGTTGTTCCAACAGAAAAAAGCGATCTCAGTTCCTGCGAATACCAGTAAATCTCAATATACCGTTTCACTGCCGGAGATCCTGAAAGGAAAAGAGAGAAATGAAGTGGTAGTAACCGTCCGTTATACAGATGAGAAACAAAAAGTATATACTAATAACTACTATCTGAGCCGTTACAAAGATATTGACTTTCCGAAAGCAACGATTAAAACAAGTTCTGTTCAGGCAGAAGGAGGCTTTCATGTAACAGTAGAAAGTGATGTAGTGGCACGTGGGGTATTTCTTAGTATAGACGGAATAGACAATTTCTTCTCTGACAACTATTTTGATCTTTTGCCGGGAGAACCTGTTACGATCCATGTCGCAACCTCTTTGGATAAAGCATCCTTTGATAAGCAGTTGAAAACTGAAAGCATTGCAGATGCCTATTAAATAAAACGGGAAGGATAGGTTCCTTCCTTATAAAAGGAAAGCACGGATGCTGGAATAATAAATATTCCTTTCATCCGTGCTTTTTATTTTTTATCCGGTTATTCGGATTTCAGACTTTTTACCGGATTCGCACTGGCAGCTTTCCAGTTCTGGAAAGTAACTGTCAACATCGTAATAGTAGCGACCAGAATAAAAGCCATAACAAATACCCACCAGTAGATCGGGGTTTTAAAGGCGAAATTCTCCAGCCATTTCCGGATGCAGACATAGGCGATAGGAGCTGCCACTACAAAACAAAGGCAGATCATATGCAGATAAATTTTATTGAACATAACCAGGATATCCCGGATCCCCGCTCCCATGACTTTACGGATCCCTATTTCTTTTTTACGGTATTGCGTTTCAAACATCACCAGGCCAAATACTCCGACAATAGAGATCAGAATGGCTAAGGCACTGAATAGAGAGATGATCCGGCTGAGTTTATCTTCTTTTTGATAAAGCTGATTAAATATCTGATCATAAAATTCGATATGAACAGGATAAGCAGGATCCACTTCCGCAACGGATTTCCGAATATGATCCACTGCTGCAAAGTGATCCGTACCGGCACTCAGACGAACATAGGATATTTGAAGTGGATAGGGTACGCCAGTCATAAAAACATAGTTCGCATCCTGTAATCTTAAAGAGGTCAGTTTGGGATCTTCTGAAAAACCAATGATATTACCCATGAAAAATCTGAAATCCATTAATCCCAGTTCCAGGCCATATTTATCACGCATCTGTTTATTCAGGATCATAGGCATTCCGGAACTTTTCTCATCTGCCAACGAAAGATCCCGTCCTTCCACAATCGGAATCCCCATCACAGAAAAGAAGTTTGGAGAGACTGCAATAGAATAATAGGGAATGGTTATATCGTTCATGTCAATACCACTGGTACTATATGTATCTTGTCCTCCTACTTTTTCAGAAGAGAAAGTTACATCTTCCACACCAGGATACGATTTCCATTTATTTGCGAGGGTTTCCCTATGTTCAACATACAAACTACCACTTAATTCCACCACAGCAATCTGATCCTTATCAAATCCAACCTGGAATTCCTGCATAAACTTCCGTTGGATATGGACGAAAGAAGAGGCGATGATCAGCACGACAGAGACAGTAAACTGAAAACCGATCAAAACGGTCCGGAACTGTCTCCCCTTTGGGGTCAGTCCAAAATTTCCTTTCAATACCAGGGCCGGGGAAAAAGAGGTCATATAACGGGCCGGATAGAGCCCTGCCAGCAAACCGATCACTAAAGACAGAAGAGCGGTACCAGCAAGAAGAGGTATATTATTTACCAGGTCAATCCCTGCTTCTGTAAAGGTAAACAAATGAGTCTGTCGCAGAAATCCCAGTAACAGGATAGCCAGGAACCAGGAAAAGAAGCTGATCAGAACTGCCTCAATTATTAAACTCATCCGTAACACCTTATCTGAACTACCCAACACCTTTTGTGTATTAATACTTTTTACTCTTCCAGGAGCCAGGGCAGTACTGAAATTGGTAAAGTTGATGGCTGCAATGATAATAACCAGTAACCCGACCCCTAATAATAGCAGGATACTTTCCTGATTTCCACCCCTCAGTATTCGCTGGTCCCGATGAGCACTTTCAAAATAAACATCATGTAAGGGAGTCAATTGAATTTGTGCTTCTTCCTTACCTATCTTCGTAAAATCAAAATTACGATTAAACGTCTCTTCTACTAATAAGGCAGACTCTGGTGTATCCAATAACAGGAAACACAAAAAGTTACTCGCCTGCCAGTTGTCCATGGCAAAAGCCGGATCAATCGCTGTATAAATGACATTCCCCAACTGACTGTTCCCCGGAAAATCTTTATAAACAGCTCCGACCACTAATTCCGTCTTTTCCTTTGTCCAGACAGGTTCTTCCATCAATAAATGTCGTCCTACAGCCGATTCTTTTCCAAAAATCTTTTCTGCCAGACTTTGAGGTATCAATACTTTTTCCGGATCATGAAGACAATGTTCCTCTCCCTGAATGATTCTGAAACTGAATACTTTCGTCACCTCTGCATGTGCAGTCACGATTTGTTCCTTAAATCCTCTCTTTTCTCCATGATCCATCACAGAAAAGTAGACCTGTGAATTAAACGGATTGACCAGGGTTCCGGCTTCAATATGAGGAGAAGACTGAAGGACTGTTTCCACTAAAGGTCTGGGAAGAATCACATCAAAGACCCCGCCCCCGGAATTTGCAGGTAGATCAACCCGGAATATACGTTCGGAATTAGTATGGAAACGATCAAATCCATACTCATACTTCACCTGCATAACAATCACAATAAATGCAGCAAAAGCAATGGACAAACCAACTAC
>Ga0192244_10118_pt1 | contig 32987 bp, 52 predicted proteins | sample Koala_Koa27_L3_FD_131234 | JGI IMG/M metagenome (GOLD analysis project Ga0192244, IMG submission 131234) | Enriched cells from koala feces incubated with labeled cellulose particles, San Francisco Zoo, California, United States - Koala_Koa2-7_L3 ... | reverse complement strand
GGCGTTAATTTCGGGTTCTACACCGGTGACGGTTCGTTTACGCCATTCAACGAAGCGCCGTTCGCAAATGGTGATCCGGCAACGCAGACATACCGGCTTGCAGATGACGCATATCGCAAACTCATCATGGTCAAGGCAATATCAAACATCTGCCGACCGAACGCGCCAACGCTGAATCAGTTGCTTCAATATCTGTTCGACGGGCAGCGTTGCTATGTACTTGATCTGGGGAACATGGCAATGCGGTACGTTTTCGAGTTCTACCTGCAGTCGTATGAGTGGGCGATCGTCACATCACCGGTCATGCCGAGACCAGCAGGAGTAAGGGTCGAATATCTGCAAATTCCGACGCCAAACACATTCGGGTTTAACGAGGCGTCACCGGGCTACGCGCCATTCAATCAAGGTACTTTTTACAGTCAATCATAACGGGCAATAGCCCGTTTTTTTATGGGTGAAACATGAGCGTTCCAGCACAAGTTTTAATGCCGGTTCCTTTTGCGTCGCAGGGCGATAAAAACACGATTCCGGTAACGCCATCTACGGAAACAGGGCAGATCAATTATGCGTCGTATCAAAAAGGCTTCCCGCCTGTCACGATGACGCCACTTGTCGCCGGCGGTTTACCGCCGCAAGGCGTGGACATGAACGGCATTTTATTTGCGCTTTCGTCCAGCGTTGGATTTATGCAATCTGGTGGGCTTCCGACGTTTGACGCTGATTTTGCGTCAACCATTGGCGGCTATCCACTGGGAGCGGTATTGCAGTCCAATGACGGCGCATCGGCGTATGTCAGCACGATTGCCAACAATACGACCGACTTCAATGAATCCACCGAATCGATCGGCACTTCATGGCTTCCGTGGGCTGGCGATGCCGCAAAAGGGTCATCGTTGTACATCGCTGTCGGAGAAGGGACATCTGATGCCATTACCGCGACATTCGATCCGGCGATTACCGAACTGACAAACGGGCTTGTTGTTTTCGTGCGTGCGCTTGCGTCAAACGCAACAACGACACCGACGTTCAATCCTGATGGACTAGGTGCCGCCACCATCACAAAAGGGACATATCAGCCGCTTGCCGTTGGCGATATTGCCGGTAACGGATATTGGATGATATTGCAATACGATTCCACGCAGGGCAAATGGGTTCTCCATAACCATGCTGCTGGCATCGCATCGCAACAAACAATGCCAGTCGGCTCCGTATATGTTCAATTCTCTGGACAGACCGACCCGACCACCCTGTTCGGTGGCACGTGGGACAACATCAGCGACACATATGCCGGACTGTTCTTCAGGACGGAAGGGGGCGATGCCGCCGCATTCGGCGAGACGCAGGGAGGTGGCGCGCCGGATATCACTGGTGAGTTGACGGGTCTAGCATCCACAGACAATATTCCACCATCAGGAAGTGGGGCATTTATAAGAACAGGTACTAGTTCCGGGTATACAGGAGGTCCTGCATCGTCAATACCATTAGCATCCGGTGATTTTTCTTTCAGCGCTTCGAATATATCAGACGGATATTCAATTAATGAATTTCGTCCCGCCAACAGCACCATCCGCATCTGGAAACGCACCGCATAAAGGGAAAAAACATGGAATACATCATCATTGAAAACGGGATCATCACAGCGCATCGCTGTGGAGCGCAGAAACCGGTAAACGCTATTGCAGTGCCGGATGGTTTTACGGGATACGTCGGCATGCCTTATGCAGCGCTGAAAGACGACCTGACCGGCCTTAAACCCCTATCGCAACAGGTGTCTGAAGGCATTGTGACGGTACCGGATGGTTACAAAATCAACGCATCGGACACAGAATTTGTGCGAATGACGCAGAGCGAAATCAATACAAAATATCCGGAGCAGGTTTACGCGCAAGAGGGTTCGTTTGATTTTGTTTATATCCAAAAGACCTTCGACCGAGAAGGGAATTTCGGATATTTCCCGCCATCCGGTTACGTAAAAATGGAAGGTGACAGACCGTCACTGGCACACAAGGCGCAAGGCGGCGTATGGGTGCTTGATGAAGCGAAAGCCGATGAGCTGAAGATGTCGGATGCGAAAGCCGACCGGGCGGGCGAAGTATCGCGCATTACCGTTGAGGTGGACGGTATGACGTTCGACGGTGACGAAACATCGCAGAACCGCATGGCAAGAAAAGTGCTGTCTGCACAGCTGTCCGGCATCCAGATGAGTGAAAAAACCGATTGGGTGCTGGCAGATAACACCGTCGCAAGCGTCAGCTATGAGCAGCTTGCGAGAGCCTGTGCGCTGGCCGGTCAGAAACAGTCCGAACTGTGGGTTAAACCCTACGAGGACGCAGCGGTATGATCTGGCTGCTGTATCTACCACTCACTACAATCGTCTGCCTTCTCGCTTTCCCCCTCGCACCGATAATCGCCCTGTTCGCCGATGGACAGGGCGATGTCACATTGTCCATAAAAAACCCACTCCGGTTATGGCTCACGCCTGACAACCCGATAGAGGGGGACAGCGGACATTTTGAGCGATGGGCGGGGTTTGTCGCGGAACATCCCAAAATCGGCATGTATGTCCAGCGTGTCGCGTGGCTCTGGCGTAACAAGGCATACGGATGGCGATGGACGGTATTTAGCACGTTCATCGGTTCGGACGATGAGCTATTGCAATGCGGAGACAGCGAGACGGACAACGAACCGTTTCATCCGGGCATTTGGTTTGCGACCACGTCAAGAAATCCGGTCAAGGCGCGCTGGATGCTTTACGTTATCTGGCCAACGTTTTCCGGCAGGTGCCTGCGTCTTTATCTGGGATGGAAACTGCAAAGCGCGTGCAAGTACCGGATTCAGCATGCCGAAAATCCGGCGTTTGTTGTGCCGAACTACACGGCGATGTTTGTGTGCAGCATCAACCCGTGGAAGGAAAGAGGATGAATTACATAACCCCTGAATTACTCATAAGCGTCATTTCCGGGCTTGTTGTCTGTGTTGCGACAATGTTCTGGTTTTTCTTCCGGCGCTTGTACAGGCTGATTGACGGATTGCGCGGATGCATCGATCGGATGAAAGACCGACTGGAAGAACGGATCCGTACAAATGATGAGCGGCACGACGACTTGCAAAATAAATTTGACGTGCTGCAAAAAGAGCTGTACGAGCTGAAATGCTTTGTACACTCTCGGCATGGTGAACAAAATGAATAAGACACGAATTACTGTGGCGGCGCTGGTTGTGTCGGCAGCGGCTCTTGTCGGAATTGCGAACCGCGAAAAATTTATGCCGACTGCGTATCAGGACAGCGGCGGGGTGTGGACTGTCGGATATGGTGAAACGAAGGGCGTGAAAAAGGGTGACAAGATCACGCCCGAACGCGCCCTGATACAGCTTGAAAAAAGCGTTGACGGCTATGCGAAACAGATCAAGGCATGTTTTGGTGATGTCCCACTGTATCAGCACGAGTTCGATGCCTATGTTGACCTGGCTTACAACGTGGGTGCAGGTGCTGTTTGCAAGTCATCTATCCCAAAAAAGCTGAAAGCAGGGCAATATGACGAGGCCTGCAAAACCATCCTCTCATTTGACAAGATTACGTTAAACGGAAAATTGGTGTCGTGTCATGATCCAAAGAACAATTGCAAGGGGATCGTCAAAGACCGCGAGCGTGTTTACAAAATGTGTATAGGAGAATCGAAATGACAAGAGACGAATTGCCAGAAGAAAAGCGGACGCGCTGCGAAGTATGGACACGTGTGATGGGGTACCATCGTCCGGTATCCGGATTCAACGATGGCAAGAAAGCAGAGCAGAAGGAACGCAAGTATTTCGTAGAATCGAAGATTGAGCCGAGTTTGAATATTCTCGATTGCCCTGTCATAACTTGAAAGCAACTTCCGAGGAATCCTCGGTAGTTCAAGACGACCATTTTGCCAACGTCATCAAAAAGGTTGTCAGCAACATGTAAGAAAAATTTACAAGCTCAATTGATAATTTATAACTGGGTATAACTTGGTATAACAATATCTAACAAAATCTAACCCAGTCTAAGTCATGATTATCAACAAGTATTCGGAAATACCGAATACCTTACGAAAAGCAGTTATTAAGCGTTACTTAACAACTGAAATGAAACAGAAACTCATCATCGGAATTGCGTGCTTGCTTGTTGGACTGATTGCGGGCTGGCTTGGAAACGGATGGCGGATCAACGAGAAAATCGAAGCCACTGCCGCAGAACACGCGCAGGCGCTCCAGCGAGCCGAACAGGAAGCCAGAGCCAAAGAGCAGGCGTGGCAATCGGCTCAAAACGAGCTGCAAGCGCAATACGAGAAGGAAAAGAAAGATGCTGAATCTAAAATCGCTGATCTTCGCAGGCGTGTGCAGTCTGGCGCTGTGCGCATGTCAGTCAACGCAACCGCCTGTACAGTGTCCAAAAATCCCGGAACTGGGGCTGTCCAAACGAGAGCCGAACTTGACGGACAGACTGCTGACGATCTTATCGCCATCGCAGCAGACGGAGACGCTGCGATCCGGGAACTGAACTTGTGCATCGACAAGTACAATGCGCTGAAATGACAAAAGCCGGATTGCTCCGGCTTTCTTTGTTGAACACACAACTGTTTCAATCCGCGCCGGATAACCGGCGACATACTTCATCTTTAATCACAAGTTTCAATCCGCGCAGATAATACCTGCGACACCATACGGCAAAACAATAGTGCCGCATTACGCGGCATGTTGTCAAGCGTTTTTCGGAGGGGCGATGTCTCGCAGTTCTTTCCCGTCCCAGATAAAACCGTCACCGATAATCTGAGCTTCTTTCCACGCGCAGGCTTTATGCCAATGCGCGTTCAGAGCTTCCATGACCAACGCAATCTGTTTGCTTGTCAGTTGATCCAGCAATTCGGAAGGCATGCTGCCAAGTATTTTTTCCTGCTGCATCGGCAGGAAATTGCACATCCTGATCGCACGTCTGGTTTTGATGTTCATTGTGCACCTCCGAACAGGTCACGAGCTTCCGTCTGGTCGATTTCGACCACTTCCCCATTACGAAAAACACCCCATTTGTTTTTCGTGCCGTTTCCACGATTGTCGCGCTGCCCCCAGCGGATGATCTGACCTTCTTTCGCCGTGATTTCCGCGAATCCGCCGTCTGTATCGTCACCGACGAACGAGCCAAACTCTAATTCAGGGCGTCCACCGACAGGCCATTCCGTCACAACAGCAATCCACGGTTTGCTGTAACGGCGAGCATTGTAGCCGTAAAATTCAACACGTGCGGTTCCTGTTTGTTTACGGCTGTCAATGATTTTCTGTGCCTCTGCAATGAGTTTAACCAGTTCTTCGATAGAAAGTTCTTGCAAGTTCATTTTGTATCCTCCTGCCAGCGGGTGGCGTGTCGTTTTGATATGGCTATATTACAGCCATTGGCTGTATTTGTAAAGCGTTCTGACCGGTTTTTATCAAAAAAAGTTCCCATGATGCAAGCGGGATTTTTCTGCTTCCGTATTCATAGCGTTGCCACGTCGTCATATCAACGTGAATCATTTGCGCAGCCTGTGTTTGCGTCAAACCACGCAGCAAACGAGCGTTCTTGATCTGTTCAGGCGTCGGGCTTTCCATCATCAATCCTTTCTGACAGCTTCTCTATAACAGACCGTAGCCCTGAAAACCGCTTTTCCGTGATCGTCTTGAGTTCGCCAGCGGCGACGCATTGCGCATCGAAATCATCATCAGATATTGACTTGCCGAGACGTTCGACGACAGATTCCTGTTCTTTCTGCCACGTCCCCGCCCAATCCAGCGCGATTTTTCGGACGGATTCTTTTCCTTTTGCGCGGGAAATACGCTGTCCGATCGATCTGTTTTTCTTCGGCAATCGAACAACCATCACGACCACCATTTTCTGTTCAATTCTACGTTGCGTAGGTGGCGTTCTTCCGAGACGTAGCGGCTGACAGCATCTTTCACAAGATTGTCAAGCAGGGACGTGACTTCTTCTGGCGTCGCGTTTTCTGACAGCTTGTTGTCAGTGACGCCTGTTTCAGCGTAATATTTCACGCCAGCAACATTTACCGTCGCAGATGCGGCTACTCCCGCGACGATTTCAGAATCATCAAATCCATCAAAATCGTCATACAGAGCATCCGACAATTTTTTGCGAATTTCCTCGTCAATCCCTGGGAAATCACCGTCGAATCCGACAAGTTCGTATTCGTCCCACGGTGGGACATTACCATCCATGCCGGACGGTTCACCTATGCCCTTCAAGATTTGCTCCACCGTGAAACTTTTCGCGTTTCTATCGATAGTCAGCTCATCGATCATCGGCGTCGCCTCATATCGGCCATCGCCGTATGATTCAAGAAGGTAGAATTTGCCTGCGATGCACCAGACTTCGGCGCTGCTACCCATAAAGCGGCGGATGTATTGTGCGTCTCTGACTTCCATTTTCTTGTATTCTTTCATTTTCGTATCCTCCTGCCCGCAGGGGGCGTGTAATTGATCAATATGGCTATAATACAGCCGTTGGCTGTATTTATCAAGTGTTTTCCTGATTTTTTCAAAAATTTTTACTCTCCGCCAACAAAAATCGGCGGCAGCCATTTGACATCAAACTTCCTCTTTTCAGCATTTTTTGGCCCAGACCAGAAACCATGCCAGTGCGCGCGCCGGACATGAGGCCTGAGAGAATGTCCGGACTTCGTCGTGGCTTCACGCTGTTTCTGTAGCCGTTGGCCTGTTGCTTCTCCTACGCGCCATATTTTGGCCTTATCCGCTTCGAAAAAACGCAAACCCTTTTTGGTCTTGTGCAGGTGCGGTCTTGACGGTTTTTCTTCTGACCGACTGTACTCTGCGTTCTGTGCGCACAAATACAGGATGATGTTCAAAGCATCGCCAAGATACCGATCCTCAAATTCGGCCTTCACTTCATCCACGTCTGTTGTTATCGCCTTGATGTATTTTTCCGATCTATTGAAAGATTCTTCCAGAGTCCAGTCTCCAAGGTGGACTGGCGTCATGATGAAATTTCCATCTTTTTCTACCCACCATATCCGCAATTCAGGATCGCTGTCACCTTTTGACTTCTCCAGCCCGAAAAAGAAACCGATAAACTCCTCAGTTTCAAATTCGACGTAGGTGCAGAATGACGGCATACGCATGAAAACTTCTGTCGGAAGTTTTCCGGAAAATTCTGTTCTTGTGACCTCTTCAAGCAACGTCTTGTCCATTCGGACAATATCTTTCGTTAACCTCCAAGAGCCAATACATGACAAAAGATTCGCATAAGCTATGGCTCCGAGAGCCTGTTTGTGAGTATCTACACTCGCATAGTCGAGTAACAGTTTGAGCGATGTATCGATCGGGAGAAAGCACCACGCGGGACGTTCAAGATCGGCAATCGTTATCGCATAGACAATATTGAAAATGTCATCGTTGACATCCCGTAATATCCTTTCCTTCCGTTTTACAACGCGCTCGATTTCTTCCATTTTCAACTACCGTCTTATCGCGATAAATCTGTCATGTATCCACATTCCCAACGCAGCCGCGCCCATCTGCACAGCCCAAAGAAATACTCCAAGATCATACCCCGTAGCGACAACAAGTATCGTTATCGAGTAACTGAAAATGATACAGAAGAACCATGCTTTTAAGCTGTGACAAAATTGTGACACACTGTGACTAAATCATAGCATTTTGTGACATTTTGTCACATGTTTTTTGTGCTTGCTGGTGCTTTAACTTATTGATTTTAAACGAATATAAAGAATTGTTAATATTCTTTCATGAAAACACCTAAAAAGGAATATCCGAATCATCATCTGTCTGCGGAGCTGGTCGGCGTCCAGTTTGTTTGGCTTCGGCATAGCTGTTGCGCTGTGCAGTCTGTTTCGTGCCGGCAGGCTGCGTGCCGCCGTCCTGTTTGCTTCCCAGCATCTGCATGGTGTCTGCGATGATTTGTGTCTGGTAGCGCTCCACGCCGTCTCTGTCGGTGTATTTGTTGGTTCGGATACGGCCTTCGACATAAACCTGCGATCCTTTTTTCAGATACTGGCTGGCGATTTCGGCAAGTTTGCCGAAGAAGGAAATGCGGTGCCATTCGGTCTGTTCTTTCTGTTCGCCGGTTGCCTTGTCTCGCCAGCGGTCAGTCGTGGCGATGGCAATGCTGGTGACCTGTTCGCCGCTGGGTAGATACCGGTTTTCCGGATCGCGGCCGAGATGGCCGATGAGAATTACTTTATTCACTGATGCCATTTTTTTCACCTTTCTCTAATTCGCTGTTATACCTTCTAACCGCTTCATTCATCCATATCGTCCACCTTGCTTTTGGGACTTCTTCTCTAATTACATCAAGCAGATGCATTCTTATGGATTCTCCACGTTCTTTTTTTGTGATTTTTCCTTTTTTAAAAGTTATCCCGCGGCTTTTTCTTAATTCATTCAGTTCTTTTACAAGCTCAATTCTTTTTTTATTTGTTTTTGGTAGTTTTGTGATTTGCTTAACAATTTGATTTTCACGGGCTATTATTGATTTTTTTCTTATTTCTGATGTTATTTCTTCATTTTTACCTCAGCCTAAAAGATTGGTTCCTTTTCTTGACCCGTGAGTGGCATATGATGCGGATCGTGTTTGCCAGTTGAAATTTTTTGTAATATTCAAGCTCATTTCGAAAAATCCATAATCGCTTTTTCTGCGGCTTCGCTTGCCATTTCAGGTGTAATCATTTTTTTCTCTTTTCTTTCATTCTTCTTTCGATTCTTTCCATTTCAAGTCGCTTCCGTTTTACCTTCAATCTTTGCAATATCTCGTTGTGATATGCAGAAAGACCGTATTGTTTCCCGATGAGTTCATACAGAGCGATTTCCTTGCTTATTTTTGCAATATCGTCTGATTCAGGTGTAGTCATTTTCCTTCCCATTCATCCCAAAGAGGGCTTGTCGCAACAATAAACCCTACGACAATCGAAAATACAACGGACAAAGCTGCGTAACCTGAAAACCGAAAATTCATTTCAAAGTTGTTCCAGGACGAATGCCAAACCAAAAGCAAACCTAATAGCGTAGCAATCGAAACAGCAGCTCCTATAAGTTTCTTTCCCATCACTCACCCCAGTACAATTTCTGCCCGCAATTAGGACAAAAATTCATATACTTCCGCACTATAAATTCGCACTTGCACTCCCTGAATTTTCCTTCATAAAGATAAGGCCTTTTTTCAGGTTTAAATGGTTTTTCCCTGCAAATAGCATCTTGCACTTCCTTCGGGTAAACGCGAGTGTTCCATTCTCTTGCAACTTCTTCTTTCCAGTTCTCATCACGCCACGAGTAAACGCCATCGGTTCTTGCAAGGCAGTTCTGGCATTGAACATATCCAGTCATGCCATCGTTTCGGTATTCTGCGGAACCGCCACAAAACGGACAGGGCAACAGTTTTTCATTTTCCATTTTCCGTTACCTTTCTTTTCTCGCATCCATCACAACCCTTGTCGATTTCAGACCGGTCATACCGGCATTCTTTTGACATCCTATTTTCAATCCAAATTTGCCGTGAGCCGTCACGTGCAAAATATCCTGGCTTCTGTCCTGTGTATCCGGGGCGAGATGTATTGCAACCGTATGTCATTTAAAAATCTCCGATTGTTGTAATTCATTCACCCATGTTCTCAAACCTTTTGAATCGCATACGGTAATGACGCCATTGCATTTCAAGCACTTGATTTTCACTTCGGTTGCGTTGTTGTTTACGCTGACAACCGATGTTTCCGATTTGCGCTTGCAACACGGACACGGGTTAAGTTCTCTGCCTATCATTGCCGCTCCCGATAACCGCCAAGCCATGCGGCAGCATTGACTATCGCCAATCGTGTCAATTTCGATTTGTCGCAACATTCGGTAAAAATAGAATATGCGAGTTCATCTGATTTTTCTTCATCAAAGATAAAAACTCCTCTGCATCCAAACCTAATAGACAGTTTTCAATTTGACCGCCAGACTAAAAGCGTCTGCATTATCTTCAAGAGGGTTCCACAATGTTGATACGCCAGGAATCCATAAAGCAACCACTGGTGGATTTAAGTGCAATCGCTTTTCGTTACACTCATGCGAAGTATCGTATCCGGCTGCTTTTGCGGTACATTCAAGTAGCTTTCTGTTTTTCATTTCATTAACCTGCACTTTTTTCATTCACCTGTGTTTTCATAAAAACCAAAATCCTATGCAAATAGTGTTCTTTGTGCGCTTTCCAGTTCCAGAGCCTTTGCGCATGCCGGATTGATCCAGACACATTCTTTTCGGATTGCCGTTCCCCTGTGTGCGGAAATACGGGCGTTCGTGCTATGTTTCGTCCATCCTGCGAGCTGTTTGTCGTATATGTCGTTTTCGTATCCGGACAACACGACATACCCGTCAAGCGATTTCAAGGTTTCCAGCAAATTAAGATGTTCATCGTCCGTCATTTCATGTCGGTAATAATTCCTGGATGATGCACTCTTGTCTCTTGTCGAGTGGACATAAGGCGGATCGACATAATGCAAGGTTGACGGTGTATCGTGCTGCAGCATGACGCGGACAGCAGGACGGTTTTCAACCAGTACGCCAGCAAAACGTTCGCCGACCGCACGTATCGCGTCCGGGTATCTTTCCCAGAGATGTTGGGCCGTTGCACATTCTCTTTTTGTATCAACCCTGAATCCGGTCATGCCTTTGGTGGCACCGGAAGAGCCAAATCCCATCTGGGCGCGTATGGCCGTCCGTCTTGCACGTTCGACCGGATCACCAGTTGCCTCAAAAGCCAACTTAAAATCATCACGGGAATAGGGCGTCAAGACGAGTGCTTCCGTCAGCTTTTCCCGTGTTTCCGGATCCCGAAGAACACGGAAGAAATTCACGATATCCGCATCCAGATCGTTGTAAACTTCCGCGTAGCTTCTGGGTTTCTGCAGCAATACGCCCGCTGCACCGCCAAACGGTTCCACGTAACAGACATGCGCCGGGAAAAATCCCATAATCCATAGGGCTAGACGGTATTTCCCGCCGTGATAACGGAGTGCGAGGGAGATCATTTAACCACCTCGAAATCAATCACCCAAACCCACGGATTAGCACCCCAAGACTTCTGACCTTCCGGATACAAACCGCGCCACAGCGTTTCAAAGTCCCGTTTTGGGACACCGGCAACAAGCACTTTTTTATTTCCGTTCCAATCCGTTGCGACAGGAACCGGAGTTCCACGCAAAAACGATAAGTAAATACCTTCTCGCATTGCGTCTGTATCACTGATGTCGCGCAGTGGTTCAGCTCTAATTGATGTGACCTTTAATAACAATCGGCTCATTTGTCGCGGCATATGGATTGATGGACGCCAATTAACAGGTGTTCCGACTACATCGCCAAGCCGCTCCCATTTTTCCGGCGGGTCTGCCCTATAATCAACGGATATCAACGCTCCGAGTTGTCCTACTATTGGACGGTATGTTTCACGGACCCAAAGCAGATCACAAGGGTCAAATGGTCTTCTGAAAATATCGGAGTGTGTTGCATCTCCGTTTTTGTGTACCTTCCGAAAACAAAACTTGTCTTCTGAAATCTGACGCAGCGAATAACCGCGCTTCGGCAAAACAGGAATTACGCGCCGTGTTTGTGTTTTTGCGCCAGAAAGAATGGCGCGAACCATTTGTGTAGAGAAAATGATCGGACGTTCTTTCATTTTCTATTCCTTATCTGATCCAGTAATGCTCGACGTTCTTCTTCAGCCTTTTTCAGGTCAATTTCAAAAAACTCTGCAAGCCATTGGTTTGTTGTCTTGTTGCTTGCCACAAGTCTGTCGTAACCTTCGGGTTCTGGATTTCCGAAATGCTGCCAGCTTGCGAGAAAAAATCCTTCCGATCGTGCCCACTCCAGAAATTCTCCGATTGCCTGGCTTTTTTCCTTTACAGCCGAAATCTTTTTTAATTCACTCATAGTTCACCTGTTGATGCCGTCTGTCCTGTTGTCAATTTATGGTGGGCCGAGAGGGACTTGAACCCACGACCTAGCGATTATGAGTCGCCCGCTCTAACCGACTGAGCTATCGGCCCATTGCCGGTCTGTCTCGGCTGTCAAGCGTCTTTCCGCTTTGCCAATTTAGAAAGGTCTAGGAGCTAATCCCCAGATAAGCAACAAAGAACGTAATCGCCTGAGAATCATCCGCAAAAGCAGGCGTCATGACCGTTTCGCCATGATGTAAACCGACTGGATCAATCGGCTTGCATAATGGCCCCTGTTTTAGGAAACAGGGGGAACCGATCAATTAACTGGCAAACGGATTTCCGAAGAAGAACGGCCGACCACATTCAGACTTGATCTTTTCGATAATGGTGTCCGTCGCGGCTTTCATGACGAGATCGGGGCGGATGAGCTCATACCAGAACACAACCTTGCCTTCGCGGTGTCGGTAGCGGAGACGTGCATTGATCTGATAGGCGTCACATCCGAAATAAACCGGGATTCCGATGGCAAATCGGTCAAATACCTTCATCTGTTCGATGGTCCCTGCGTCGTCGTCCTGGACAAACGTCATATTGACGCCGCCGCTTTGCAGGCGGACGGACGATTTGAAGCGGTAGTCCTGTTTCGCCTCGAAATTGAGCGCCATATTGAGCATTTCCGCACTGGATGGATAGCCCTCCGGACTGGCAATGTCCGCCTGATTGTTGTCGAGAAATTCGGCGAACTCGACTTGTGACATGACGGTTCCGTTTTTACCCATCCATCGCTGATACTCCGGTGAAAACTGCGGCGTAAATCGTGCGATGTGGTCTCGCCATGCCTGCTCGTCTTCTTTTTCGCCGTGGTCATTGATGACAGCCTGAAACTGAGCTTTGCTGTTGAGGTAATCAACGTTTCCCCAGATCGTGCAGGCGGTAAGCGAACCGTGACGTTTGATGTATTTGATAAAACTGTCTGCGTCTTTGAGCGATACCGTCGCCTTCTTTCGTCTCGGCCTCGGCAACAAGGCTTCGTTGTCGAAGTCCTGCACTTTCCATCCTTCCGGGACGGCGATTTTCCGGAACTGGATTTCATCGTTTTCGTAAACGGTAATCGGTTGTGGCGCGTTCTCGAAAATCGTTTCCGCGATGTTCTTGTTTTCTTCGTCCATGTCAAAGTCCTTTAAGAGTAAGAGGGGGGTTATTGAGCGTTTGCCGTTTTCAGTGGAACGGCAGGAACGTCAACAGTCCTAAGATTGAGCTTTTGCTGGTTCGGATTGTCAGGAACCAGATTGCCTTCCGGTGTGACGAACAAGAGTGCTTCCATCGGTGCTTCTGTCGGTTTCGACAGTGTGGCTTTCCCGGTCACGGTCATGGCTCCGCTGGCCGTTGCACGCTTGACTGTGATTTTCAGGGTGATGGAACCTTGACCGCCTTGCTCATCAACTGCTCTAACCAATTCGGCCATCATGTCGCTTGTTTTGTCGATAAATTCGCCGCCTGCGATTTGTCGTAACGTATCGGTGATGGGTCTTACAGACATTTGTTTTCTCCTTTATGTCCCTGTTTTTTAATGGCCGGGCTAAAATCGGCACTCGACAATCATCCAGTCATCAGCAAGCATGTCGGTCTGGCTTGCCAGCCATGGGACATAGGTGCCGTCAACGGTTTTCATTTGGATATATGCGAGATGCACATCGGATAAAGGTTCGATCAGCTGTAACCACATTCCATGACCGTTCCACCCTTTTCTTGCGACGTGAAATCCCTTTTTGAGTGCTTCGATTGCCAGGCCAAACGGCATGCCATCAGACTGCCTGTACGCCTTATCAAAAACGTCTTTAGGTGACCACGAAACATAGCCAGCATGGTCTGGCGTATTGGCTGTCGGGCTGTCCTGATATTCGACCAGATAACCAGCGTCTTCCGGATTTTCATTGTCCGGGACTTGCCAGCCGCGATAGTCGTTGTATTCACCACGTGTCATCGGTTTCGCATTGATGAGTTTTGTGCCGATAAATTGCTGCATTTGTTTTCTCCTTCACGGGTCCCGGATTTTGGCCAGATCCGGGTAACTGGGGAAAGAAAGCATGAGTCGTGCGGTTGTTTTTGGCGCCCACAACCGCTGGGGCTTTATTTGATTTCCACGCGCTCTGTTTGCTCTAGTTCGCACCCAGGAATTTGTTTTCCTATTTTCAGATCATTCAGAATTGATCTTTTGTCCAGCTTCGCCGGAGCAGGTTCCGGGATTTTCCAGCACGAAGGCGGAACCAGACCGGAATCGATGATTTTCACGGCATGCGGGTTCTTCCGGATGGAAATGTCAAATTCCACGCCATCGATTTTCCGTACGCCGGCAATCGTCATGCACGTTTGCAAGTATTCGAGCAAGCTCTTTCGTTTGTTCTCGAAATGGACTTTCCGTTGCCACATCTCGTCATAAGCCTCTTCAAGGCTCATGATCTTGCTTTCAAACTCTTTCACGACATACCCGACAGCACGGCACTTTTCCTCGAAATCGAAACTTTCCGCTTCCAGTGTGTCGGAAATCGTTTGCTGATCCAGATCGGACGCTTCCAGTTTTTCTTTCAGTGCGGCCACTTCGGCAGACAGGTTGTACAAGTTGCTCATTGTTTTTTCTCCAATATGGCTTTCAGTCGTTTGTATTCTTTTTCCATCTTCAATTTGTCGTTGTCTTTTGCCTTGTTCCACGCCGGGCCGAAAATCGCCTTGAGTTCCTCGAGAGTGGACGCGTCGCCCATCGCGGTATAAACATACGTCCAGTCGTCCTGATATTCCTGATCGGATGTCTTATCAGGTTCCGTGGTATCTGATGAATCCAGCGCATCGTTTTCGATAAGCTCGATAACGCATCCCCAGAGATACCGGCGCGCATAGGTAATGCAGGCACCGATGTTCTGGATTTCGTGGCATCCCTTGAGCGATGCAGAACCGAGGGGTGAGGAGAAAACAATCTTTTCATCTGTCTTCTCCGTATTGATCACTTCCAGAATGGCCAATCCGTCCCTGGCACTGAAATGACCGCACAGTCCGTTTTTTGCAAAAAGCGTCAGGACATCCGGCAGAAAATCGGACAGTTCGAAATAGTCATAACCCGCATAGGAGTTCTTGCCGCTTTTTCTGTGTTCTTTCTCCAGAAATTCTTTCCTTACCGCATTCAGCTTTTCGTAAACGTTCATTACAGTCTCCCGCACATTTCTGCGATACGTCTGAACTTCGACATGTAGTAAGAACCCTTGAAACGATGCGCTGGGTTGTTTTCCGGTCGATACAGCGAATGCAAAACCCACTTTGGGCCAAGATAAATAAGCGCTGCGGCCAGTTTTTCCTGATAACTCATCCCAGTACCCCACCGACAAACATCACACTCACGATGATGGCCATTGCGGCCATCGCGCCGGAAACGAAAGAATCAGTCATAGTCTCTCCTCCCGTATTCAAAACGGCCTCGCAGCCTCCATTGGGTATCCAGCTTGTCGTACAAGTCCGCTGCTTCGTTGCGCAAGTCGCCCTCTGCAAATTCGCGGGCGACATCCGCGAAAAGTTTTTCGGCGGCGATGTTTGCAGAGTCAGCAGAAACGTCATCTCCGTAAAAAAGCAATTCGAGAATTGTGTTTACGGACGAGCGATAAGACTGTTCTGCGGCTTGAACAAGCTGCTCCTGACCTTTCAAGAATAGAATGTCACGAATCTTGTTCTTGGCTTCATCTACGCGCTTTTCCTTGACCGCATCCATCCAGTCGATGAGCATGTCTTTCAGCGGGCTGTTGACGTGCGGAAAAAGGTAGAAAACAACATCACTGCCGTCCTTGTCTTCCATGTACTCTTTTACGCCTTCCTGCGGAAGCAAATCCCTGTCGAAGTCGTTGAGTGCGCATTTCAAAAGGGCCAGTTCGTATGGGTAGTCCTTGTACTGGTCTGTTGCCCAGTTCTCGAACGCTGCGTTTTCCGCGTCAACGTCCGTACGCGGGTCGTTCGAGTGCCCCATGCATGGGCCCCATGTGCATGAATCACCGGGGCCTACTGTTACTCTCATTTTTTCTCTCCATCATTGTTTGTGTTGATGGGTATATATTACTAAACAGTAATAAAAGAAACAATACCAAATGATATTGTAAGGTGTGCTTTTTGGTAATTATTTTTACTAAACTTGACCTTTGTCAATTTTTGGAAGGTATTGAAAGTGGCCGCGGATATAAAAAAGCCACCGCAGGGTGGCTTGATGGGAATGTTACTGATAGTCAGGGATAGGGGTGGTTGGCAGGGGTATATATATCGGGTTATCTGTCGTCAAATCCGCTCGCTCTGCTTATAGACGACTTTCCCGATAATTTCACAGATATCATCCAGACATTCCTTACGAGGAAATTTCCGCTGATCCGGATTGTCTGATGAAAGCCACCATTTACCTGCATCTCGCTGTAGGCGTTTTACGACAGTTTCGCCCTCATATCTGAGAACATAGACATCACCATCATGCGGTTCGACGTCTGCTGTGTTGACGATGACGGTATCACCAGCATAAAGACCAGGTTCCATGGATTCTCCATGCACATAGACGGCTACCAATTTTTTTTGGACCCAGCCTTTTTTTGCAAGCCAGTCCTGTCTGAAGTAGATGGGATTGCCCGCAATTTCCTGCTGGTCGATGATGGTGCCTGAGATTCATGCTGACACGTTGAATTGAACGCGGCGTATCTGGACGGCATCAGACGGCGGGTTGCTGTCATCTACGGCTTTGATTGGTGATCCAATTACAACCTGGTCAAGCTGACCAGGTTGTAGCCCTGCATCTTGTTCCAGTTTCCTCGCCTTCTTTTCTCCGAATGATTTCATGCCACGCAGGATTGCTGACAGCTCTCCCTGATTGATACCAGTCGCACGAACGAAACCAGCTTGGTTTCCATATTTCTCTTGAATCAGTTGTTCGAGGTTTTTTCTTCTGATGTCTTGTATATCCATAGTGTCACTATTGTTTTTGAAAATTACCAACAAGTAAATATCCAAATAGTATTGACATGCAAGTACTAAATAGTAATAATTTTCCGTATGAAAAAACTTTTAGATTATTTCAATGGCCTGAGTGATAAGGAAAGGCAAGAGTTCTTAGCTCGAACCGAGCAGTCGAATGGTTCGAGAATAACCGAGGGCTATCTGAGAAAGGCTTGTTCAATAGGGCAGAGGCTTCATTGTGGTTATTGTGTCGCCATCGAGCGTGCAACGAATGGTCAAGTCACTCGTAAAGACTTGCGCCCGGATGATTGGCAGGACATCTGGCCGGAACTGGAGGGGAAATGAATCTGACGATCGATCCGGAATTCGAGGCATTCATTCCGCCGCTGGATGCGACGGACTATGCACGCCTGAAAGCGAACATCCTTGCCGACGGTTGCCGTGAACCGATTTCAGTCTGGAACGGCACCATACTCGACGGGCATAACCGGTACAGGATATGCACCGAGAACGGCATTCCGTTTTCCACTATCGACATTTCATCCGTCCATACCCGTGCGGAAGCCTTTGTCTGGATGTATGAAAACCAGCTCGGACGCCGCAATCTCGAACCATTCATGCGTGCGGAAATGGCCCTGAAAGTCAAACCGTACATTGAGGAACGGGCACGTGAAAGATCACGTGCCAATCTCGAATTGTCCAGCAAAAGAGGCACAGGAAAGGAGGTGCTGAATTCAGCACCTCCTATTTCTGGCGGCAAAACTGTCGAAATACTTGCAAAAAAAGCGCAGGTAGGCAAAGACACAATCCAGAAAGTAGAAAAAATCCTTGAAAAAGCGGAACCGGAAGTCATCGAAAAGGCACGCTCCGGAGAAATCTCGATCAATCAGGCCTATCAGACCGTCAAACCAGCAAGAAAACAGGGCGCAAAGCCTCTCGAAAAACCGGAAGTCAAACAACAGACACAGGCGGAAAAGGATCAGGCGTTCATCGACGACGCCATGGCCGATGGGCCGACGCTGGAAGAAATCGTAGAAGAAACCCAGCGAGAAAACGAACAGCTCCACAAAAAAATCCAGTCCCTGACCCAAGACGACAAGGATGCGGAAATCGTCCGTCTGCAAGACCTGAACGCCATGCTGTCCCGTCAGATCGACACACTGACGGCGACGAAAGGACAGGCTGAAAAGGATGCGCGGTATGCCGTCAACAAATTGCGTGAAATCGGAAAACTGGTCGGAGATGAGGATTTCCGGACCATCGTTTCCACCGTCAGAAAGGCGCTCGGAAAATGAAATCTATCGAACTCCGACCGTATCAGCTCGACGCGATCGAAAGATTGCGTGACGGGATTCGTGCGGGGTTCAGGAATCAGATTTTGTGTGCGCCGACAGGTTCCGGGAAAACGATCATCGGTGCGCATCTCATCAATGAATGCAAAAACAAGGGCAAACGGGCGATTTTCGTCTGTGACCGTCTCAACCTGGTCGATCAGACATCACTGCGGTTCGATGAATTCGGTATCGATCACGGCATCATTCAGGCCAATCACTGGAGAACGAGACTGTACGAACCGGTACAAGTCGCCAGTGCGCAGACATTGGCACGACGCCAATGGCCTGACGCAGACCTTATCATCATCGACGAATGCCACACGATTTCCGAAACCGTCAAAAAGCGCATTGCCGAACGCAACACCAATGTCGTCGGATTGACGGCGACACCCTTCACGAAGGGGTTGGGCAAGCTCTATGACAATCTGGTGAACGTCACGTCCACACAGACCCTGATCGACGAAGGATTTTTGTCAGGATACCGGATATTCGCCTGTCAGGAACCGGACATGGAAGGTGTCCGTGTCGTGGCTGGCGAATGGGAAGAAAAGGAAACGTCCAAACGCGCGCTTGAAGTCGTCGGCGATTGTGTCAAGGAGTACGTCGAACACTGCAACGGCAAGAAATTCATCTGTTCCGCAGTGGATACAACGCATGTCGGGGAATTGCAGCGACAGTTCATGGCGGCAGGCATTCTCTGTGCCAACTACACCTACAAAACATCTGACGAAGAACGCCGTGAAATCGTCGAGGAATTCCGGAAGCCGGACAGCGTTTACCGCGGACTGATTACCGTAACGGCCGCGACGAAAGGGTTTGATGTTCCAGACGTCGAGTGCATCATCATGGCCCGGCCGTTGCGCAATTCGCTGGCGGAACACATCCAGCTTTTCGGGCGTGGTCTGCGGATTCATCCGGACAAGAAAGAATGCATCGCACTCGATCATTCCGGCAACTGCCTGCGCTTCATGGATGAGATGCAGGAGTTTTTCCAGAACGGCGCGACAGAACTGGACGACGGCAAGCCGAAAAACCGGAACAAGAAAAAACCGGAAGACATCGAAGACAGATACATGAAATGTCCGCACTGTCGTGTCCTGCATGCTGCCGCGCCATTCTGTCCGAATTGCGGACATGAATACCCGCCGAAGAAATCCGAAGTCATACACAAGGCCGGGACGCTGTCCGAACTGATAGCGTCCGGCGCCAGACGGGAACTGACGGCCGAATTGTGGCCGCAGGTCGTGCGATATGCCTGTGACCACAAGGAACCGGAAAAAGCCGAGAAATTCGCGCTGGCCATGTTCCGGAACATCACCGGAATCTGGCCGATCCTGAAATTTTCGGAAACATCGCCGGCGGAAACGGTCGATCCGCTTGTTGCCCGGAAAATCAAACATTTCCAGATCCGTTATGCACGATCGAGGAGGACAGCATGAGCGACTTTCTGACCTTCTGCCGTGATCTGGGTATCCGTATCGATTCTCTGCCACCTGTCGGAGTATGGAAACGGTACCCGACCGATGACAAGCCCAGAAAGCGCAACGGGGCCGTCAAATACTTCGGTTCGTATGGATTCGTCCAGAACCATGCCCTGATGACCGAACCGGCTGTATGGCAGGACGACAAGCCCCAAAAACCGCTCTCACGCGCCGAAATTATGCGACGTGAACGGGAAGCCGAACAACGCCGGAAAAACGAACAGAAGGCCCGTATCGAGGCCGTCGCATCGTGCAGACGCTATTTCTCGGACTTGCCCGCATTGCGCGGCAACCACCCATATCTTGCGCGCAAGGGACTGTCCATTCGCGGTTGCGAGCATCTCAAACGGGATGGTGATTCTCTGGTCATTCCGATGTTTGTCAACGACAAACTGATGAGTGTCCAGACAATCACGCCGGATGGCGACAAGAAATTCCGTTACCGCTGCCCGATCAAGGGAGCACGGTACGAATTGCGCCGGACACGCAGCATGATGACGTGTTTCTGCGAAGGCTTTGCCACCGGCCTCACCATTTACCAGAGCATACCGACAGCCAATGTCGTGGTTTGCTTCAATTCGTCAAACCTGGTTGACGTAGCGAAATCCAGGAAAACGGCAGGCATGGCCGTCATCTGTGCCGACAACGATCATGAAACGACAAACAACCCCGGAATCACGAAAGGAAAAGAAGCGGCGGAAATATTGAGATGTGGACTGGCGTATCCGGAAGGCATACGCGGCACCGACTGGGACGACGCCCGGCAGGAATGGGGCGAAAGAGCCTATACACGTATCCGAACCGAGATCATGAGGAACGTGAAGATGGTGACATGACAAACGAACGCTCACGGTTCAGGGAGGGTCAACCGCCGACGCCCGTGAGTGTAGGCAAGGACGGCACAAGGCCAAAGCAAGGGGGTGGAGGAGACAGCTTGCGTGCGGGGATTGATGGTGCAGACAGGGAAAACCCGACATGGCTATCGATTTAAGACTGTCTAACGCATTTGAGGGTCGATGAACTCAGGGAAATGTACCACCGAAGCAAGCCGGTTCCGGCTTGCCTAGGGGAGGTTACGCTTTTCAGGTCTCAGAATCTAGGGAAATACCTCTAAATCTAAATAAGAGATAGATAAATAGATAAAAAAGGAGCTGCTTGAAAAATGGGCAACGCTGTATGTGGGCAAAGGACTGCCGGGAAAAAGGGGTACCGTCAGCGCGATCTGAACGATTACATGAAGCGGTCAGGTCTCTATGACCAGTGGGTGGAAATGGGTATGTCGAACAGAGCGGCGGTTACGTTACTTTTGCAAGGTAGGGAAATACCGGTATGGACAACGAAAGAAGACATCAACCGATTTCTGGCGCACGTCATCAAAACGAGAATGACGCGCTCCAAGATGACCTGAAAAACGATCTGAAATACCTGTCCGACATTTACGGCTGGGGGATCGAGGACAAAAAGGAAATCTGGCTTGCCACGAAAGACAACCCTGAAATGCAGGAATACTGGTCACGACTGGCAAGCGCATACCGGCAGGGATATTTCCCGGCAAAACAGAACCGCTACATGAGGTTGATGGAATGGGAACGCAGGCAGTTTTTGTGATTGCCATAACGGATCATCGGACGAAGGAAATCGCCTTGCGAAACGTGCAGGAGGTGGATTTTTCCGACGGGATGGAAGTGGTCATCCGGAAACAGAAAAAACGTCGAGGCCTTAACCAGAACGCTTTGATGTGGTCCAGCGCAATCAAAGACATCGCCGCTCAAGTCTGGCCGGATGGCGTGCAGTACAGCGATGAGACCTGGCACGAGTATTTCAAGCAGAAGTTCCTGCCGGAAGAAGCATCGGACGAAACCGTGGATGGCTATGTCAAATGGGATTTTCTGCCGAACGGCAATCGTTATCTGAAAGGATCGACCACACAACTGACCAAAAAGGGCTTTGCAGCTTATCTGGAAAAGATATACGCATTCGGCGCACAGCATGGCGTGCAGTTCGGTGTGAGAGAGGAGATGTTCGCGTGATATATCGGAACCGGAAACTGCTTGATTTGGCAAAGTTTGCGCCTTGTTGCTTCGGGTGTGGACGCTTCAATGATGGGACCGTCGTTGCTGCACACAGCAACCAGTTACGAGACGGGAAAGGCAAAGGTATCAAGGCACATGATTTTCGTGTGGCATATCTCTGCAATCAGTGCCACATGGAAATCGATCAGGGAAGCCGGTTGAGCAAATCGGAGCGGGTTGAGATGTGGGAAGAAGCTCATCGGAAAACGGTGGAGTGGTGGTTTTTGTCCGGAATGATCGGGGTGATGAAATGACAAGTGACGAAGTTCTTGAGTGCCTTAAAAAACGGGATGTGACTTCAGGTGACATCATGGAAATGTTGGGAATTTCATATTCGTCTGCGCATAACCATCTATTCCGGCTCAAATCGAAAGGTCTTGTGCATGTTGCAAGATATGAATTTCGGAGCGGCAAGATGTTTTCAGTGTACCGATTGGGATATGGAAAAAATGCGAAACGGAAATACAAATTGTCCGAAGCTGAAAAGTCTTTCCGGCGATTTTGCGAAATCTCAAGAATCTGGGACAACGCAACAAGAAAGGTAGTGTTGGCATGAAAACAGGAATTATGGCGCTTGGGCGCGTGAAAACCGGCCAGATGAACAAGACCGAGACAGAGTATGCGGAGCATCTCCAGATTTTGAAAAACTGCGGCGAGATAGCCTGGTACCGGTTCGAGGGAATGAAGTTCAGGCTGGCGGACAACACGTTTTACACGCCGGATTTCGCGGTGATGCGATCCGACGGCAGGCTTGAGATGCACGAAGTCAAGGGGTACTGGCACGACGACGCAAGAGTGAAGATCAAGGTTGCCGCCGAGATGTATCCGGTCGAGTTTCTGGCGGTCAGGAAGAAAACAAGACGGGAGGGCTATGGATGGAAAATCGAGAAGTTTTGAATGCACAGAGGAACGATGAGATTACCTGATACCGACAAGCTGCTTTCGATGTGGGGCGAGTACGTAAATGGTCATATCGATGGCGTGAAAGGCTTTCCGGAAACCCCTTATGCCCCTCCGACACCCTCATCGACGGCAAACAAGGAAATACCTTTTGAGCCGGTTCTCATCGAAATCGACGGCATCATGGCCCATCTGAAACAGCAGGACAAAAAAAGACGCAAGAAAGATGATCCGGACAATCATCTCTACCGTATCGGCTGGCTGTGGTATGCGGAAGGACAGCCGGTTGGCACGATTGCGAGATTGTGTCGCTGTTCCGTCGTGACGGTTTACAACAGACTGTACCGGTTGCGCGGGATCGTGAAATCGAAGATGTCCAAATATTGATGAAAGTGTTATGATGAAAACGCTGCAAAGAAAAATGCAGTCGGGCTTGGCCGCCCGCGTTTCACGGCGCATACCGCCGTCAGTGCGGTTTTTTTGTGCGTAATGTCTCCGCTTATGGGCGGAGTGTTCGGGACACCTTCGGGTGTGCACGTTCCGTGAATCGTGTCGGAATGCAAGAATGTCCTGATCGGGATGGCAAACGCAAGCAACAGTTTCAACGGGTTTGATTGTTGCAAGCCGGTTCTTATCGGGAACCACTTGGAAAAACGGGAAAAGCTGATCTACGGAAAAAACAGGGTAGAAGCATGAGAAAAATGAGCGAAGAACTTTTACGCACATATAAAACGATTCTCAGAAAACCGATGACCATTGGCGAGATACAGCGAGCAGAAAATAGCACCAACTCATCAGTTACCTATCGTGTCAAAAAACTCAGAAAAATTTGCGATGACGTTAAGGTAGTTGATTATCGCTTGGCTGACGGAAAACCTTCAAAAGTTTATGGGATAGGGAAGCGCGACGTTCCTTACAAGAGCAAAAAAGAAATTCTTGCAGATCAGGCGAAGCAGCGAGAACACATTTTCGAAATGTTCAAGGTCTGGGACGCCGCAACAAGACATGCCGTGATGTGTCGGGCGTAAGGAGGCATGATGACCTGCATCCGATTTTCAGTTCCAGGAGAACCTGTCGGCAAAGCCCGTCCACGTTTCACCAAAAACGGACATGCTTACACGCCCGATAAAACGCGATCCTACGAAGCGATCGTCAAGCTGTGTGTTATCAAAGCCATGAAGGGAAAAAAGCTGCTCACGGGCGCGATTTCGCTTTCCGTGACGGCGTTTTTCCCGATCCCAAAATCCTACACGAAGGCGGTCAGAGAAAAAGCGCTGTCAGGCGAGATGCGGCACACAAAAAAGCCGGACTGGGACAACGTCGGCAAGATCGTGTCGGACGCGCTCAATGGCGTGGTTTACGCTGACGATGCGAAGGTGTCGCATGCGATTGTCGATAAGCGATATTCCGATTTTCCACGGGTAGAAGTGGCGGTTGAACTTTGCGGAGAATGACATTGTTTGAAAACACCGAACAGGCGCTTGTTTTTGCGTACAACTACACCGGCCAGAACTGCATTACAGCACGCCTGTCGCCGGAGCCATTGCCGACCACCGGCAAGGGACTGGGCGGGCTAAATGGCGCGGCGCAGGCAGGGATGATACGGCGCGAAGTCAGTTCCGCCGGCAAGCTGATCGAAAGCCTGATAACGGCGAAATACGCTCCGATGTGGTTGCCGTGCAGCTGCGGTCATCCGTGTTGCTCTGGCAAGATCGAAAACAAGGAATGGTCGGAAGCGATACCGTATATCGTTTTTGATGTATGCAGGAATGTGTTGCGAGGAGCTGATCGGGCATCTGCAATATGGTGCGTGAGGGCTTTTTACAGTGGCGTACGGCCTTCGGCAACGCTAGTCGCCAGCTATGCAGGTGTTCACGTGTCAACCATCACGCGGCAGATGAAAGACATCAAGGCGTATTTGCGCGGCACAAGAGGAAAAGAAGGAATGGATGCGGTTGCTTATCGGACGGTAGATAGAATTTTGATGGATAAGGGGATCGTAAATGAAGCGTAACTGGGACACGATCAGGATCATCCTTGAGAAAGTGGAAGCAGGAGAACTGACGGTCTATCTTGAAAAGGAAAAGTATCTTGATTCCGGCATGTCGGAAGATGATGTTCTCGGACATATCGAAATCATGCTGGATGCGGGGATTTTGCAGAACGGCAAGATAACGCGAGGATGGGCGGGCAAATTTTCGCAATATGACGTTCAGGGCGTGTTCATTTCGATGGCAGGTCATGACTTGCTGGACGCGCTGCGCGATCAAAACGTTTGGGTACGGATCCGGAACAAAGCACGGCAGGCAGCCGTTTCGCTTTCGTGGGAGTTTATCAAGGCGGCTATGCCGGTTGTCATGCAGGAATTGCTGAACAAATGAAGAACTATCGCAGCGGCTTCCATCCGGACGGGCGGGAAGCAAGTTCATGGCACGGGATGGACGGCAAGCTGTCGATCGTGCTGAATCTGCCGAAGTACGCCTCATTCACGATGAATTTCAGCTGCGAATCAGTGAGCGATGGCGCGTCAGGGAAAGGAAAGCCACGCAATGAAACGCGAGTATCGGAAAGCTGCTTGAACGCCTGTTGCGGTGACATCTGCATGACACGACTTCCGATGGCGACGCGCAACATCGTTTCGTAATGCGTGCAGAGCGCGAAATCATGCCGCCATTGCTTTGTCTGGTCATCGTTTCCGGCGGCATGGCACAGGACAGGAAGACAGAACGCAAGAGAGAGGAGAAATTTTTTCATGGGGAAAGAAAAGAAAACTATTGCAGAGTATCTTGCTGGTTTGTTATTCCGGGGTGCTTTGCGACTTCTTGGAGGAACAGACCTATATCCTTATGGAGTCGTCTTATTATATCTAGATGCATCAGGAAAGGCATTGGTATCGGGGGATTCCCATCGTAAACAAACACGAGTCGAACCAATTCTGTACCAACGCCAAGGGAGATTGAGAAATCTTTGATCGGAAAAATTTTGTCTTCCATCGGGGGGTCCTTTCAAAAAAATGATTGTTCGCGCCTTCATTCTAACTGACTGGAACCCCCAACCAAAACACTCACTCGCCCTTGATTGACAAACAACCCGCCATCGGGGCATACTGACCGTACTACTACAACAAGCGGTTTCCGCCCCGTCAGTCATGCGGATTTTTTTGTGCCTGCTCACAGCAGGTATGCTGCCTACTATGGGCAGGTTGAGAAGCCGATATATCTGAATAAGGCTCGCCGTCTTGTTGCGGTAGTTGAGACCTGCCCACCCTCATCCGTGTGGGCCACTACTGAACAACAAGGAGGACATATGTCCGCACTCTCTATCGGCTCGTCCGCAATCCGTCAGATAGACGGCCTATACTCACTCAACGATTTGCATGTCGCCAGCGGAAGCGCAGAAAAAGATAGACCATCTCATTTTCTACGCAACGACCAGACTAAAGCGTTAGTTTCAGAATTGGAAAATGTACAAATTTGTGCATTTAAAATATTGCAAGGTCGCAACGGCGGTACATACGCCTGCAAGGAACTGGTCATCGCTTACGCCGCTTGGATAAGCCCCGCATTCCATCTCAAGGTCATTCGCGTGTTTCTTGCCGAGGCAGGGCGCACCTTGCAGGTACCGGAAACGATAACCAAAGAACAACAGGGCGAACTGTCCACGCTCATTTGCCGAGCGCTTTCCGTCTGGCAAAGACAGACCGCATGCGTGGAGCCGGTTCAACAATCATTTCAGACTGGCCAGTTACAAGGACTTGCCTGCAAACCGTTTCGAGGAAGCGTGCGAATACATCAAGACCATGCCGGAGCAGATGCCAGCATTGCCAAGACCATCTGTCAATTTGCTGGACAAGGACTATTTTGCTCAGGTACGCGACATCGCCAACAAGTTCATCGACGACTGGTCACGCGTTCACAAGGGCGAGGATGTCCACCCGACCTTGACCATACCGGATGACGTTCTGGCTGGAATTGTCGCGCAGCAGTTGAGCCGGCAGAATTTCCGGCTTTACGTTGACTATGCTGGGCATCTCAATGTGGACGCGATACCGAACAAAAGCCCGTATGAGGGACTAGCGCAGGCGATTGCCGATCCGGGGAATATCGGTCTGACGGATGAGGTGATCGAGGAAATCGGTGCGGCATGCGTCAAGGCGCTGGCGTATCGTGCGCAGCAGCGCAAGTCCATCATCAGCAGGACGAGAGGTGCAAAATGATGACCTACACCAATCCGGCGCTGTTGTCGAAAGGGACAAAAAGAAAAAATTTTGTGTCTTTTTTGTCGATAAGGAAAGTCGTTGACGCTGTGGCTTACACGCTTTTTGTTGTCGCCGTCGGCATGTTTTTGGTAGCATTTTGAGAAAAAGCCCCCCGCTCAAGGGGGGCAGGGGAGAGAGGAAAATGAAGAAAGCGATAGCTGTTTTGGCTTGTTTTTTTGTTCTCGTTGGCTGTGGAGGGAAAAGCGAGCAGGAAAAAAGAAAAGATGACGTCTTGTTTGCTACCCAAAGAATTGCAAGATTAACGTTGGTCTCGGCTTTGATAAGAAACGAAAATTCTATTCCTGTTGCGGGCGAATTTCCTCCCGCCATCCAACATCAGATTCTTGGGGTTGAAAAATCCATAACTGCACCGGAAGTAGTTGTTGCTTTTGATGAAAATGCCGTTGCCGCAGAGAAAGCCATGGGGACAAAGCCGGTTTTGTTGTGCGGGCGAGTAGAATCGGTTGAGCGCAGTATCGGGGGGTATTCAGTCTTTCTGCGCGGGCCAAACAGATTCAATAATTTCCGTGCGAATTTTGAAAAAGAATACGCACCAGAACTAAGTCAGTTACGAAAAGGCGAATCTGTCCGGTTTGTTTGCAAATCATGGAACAAGTACCTTTTGGCCCGAGCGGATTGCCAACCTATCAAATCAGTTGTTGAGGAGAGTGTTCCAAGGATAAATCATCTTGTCGAACAGATCGTGAAAGGCGGAACGTCAGGGTATCCAAATTTTGACAGATTCGTGAATCTTTCTCATGAATTAGCGTCCCATCTGCCGGAAAAAAGTGAATGCTTTAAAAAAGACGTGAATATTTCTGAATGCGGTAAAGATTTGCAGAAAGCGGCAGATATTTTGGAAAAGGAAAAGAAGTCGCCAAAAGAAAGTGATGTTTCTTCTGAAAAACACGAAGAAAAGAAGCAGAAAAACAGTGCAATGAATCGCACAAACAATCCTTTGGCAATGGCTTGTTACAAACAGTCCATTAAATTGCTTACGCCAAACGATCAGGATTCATGGGTTATGCAATCGCAGACGGTCAATGATTTTACTGCGGAATTTGTCGCTACAAGAAAAGGTGACACAGCGATAGTGAACTGGTTTTCCGGAGCAGGAACACAGGCGCTTCAAACATGTCAGGTTCGCAAACTTTCTCCGAAAGGGGATGAGGTTTTTTCACGTGAAGAAACTCTATCGAGAAATACGCCAAATCCGGTATTTTTTTGATAGTTTTCCCTGAATAAGGGTCTAACATTTAAAGCAAAATCATTGAGGATGATATGAAAAAACTTGCTGCGATCTTACTCATGTCGGTTTGTTCTATTGCACATGCTACGGTTGCAAATACTTCTGGAGAATTTTCAGAGGTCACATTCGTGACGAGTGAAGGAGAGCAAAAAAATATGATCTGCCAGAATGGAAAGATTTACAAGACAGAGGGTGGTTTCAGCAATGGAGGGTTTGAGACTTATGCGGCTGTTTGCAGAAGCATGAATCCATACGGCGGCGCTAATCCAATGCAGGCTTTATGGATTGCATTCCATGAAGACAGTTACGGAGAAGGAGCAAAAAAAAAGGATGTAAATTATATTGGGATTATGTGTCGGTTTGCTGATAAAGGGTGGGCGTGCCGGGAGTGGTTTGATGTAAACAAGCTGACGGTGAATTTTGACGAAGAAGGAATGAAATTTGATGATGATTCGTATGAAATGCAAAGATCGACAAGAAAATAGTTGACCATGCTTCTTGCGACCAATGATCAGGGTTCGGGACTTTTTCATGAATATCTTTTCTCACTTATCCAGACGGCAAGAAACATTCTCCGAATTTGTGATGCTTCTGAACGCGGATCAGGCGGGGGATGTGGTCGAATTTGTCGAGAAAGCGAAATTCGACCTGAACCTTAACCCGTCCACATTCCAAAGCGAAAAGCGTCTGGAACTGTTTGCGTATTGCGCCACATTGCTGGTGTCTGACCGACACGTGAAATGGGACACGATACAGAATGCGGTCAGCAGACTTGCCAAAGTTTTTGAATACGAGCAAATTCCGACAGAAGCAGCCGACAGTCTTTCGCTGATGAAACGGTTGTGCATGTCTTGTGCCGGTACGCCTATTCCAATGGCCGCGCCTGATTCCATATTCCTGAAAAGAGGCGAAAACCTGCTTTTCTCGGTCAACGTGGACATGATGGACGAACGGGTAATTGACCGTCAATACGTTGGCGGAAGTCACGGTTTTTCTTTCCGTATCGCAAAAGGGATCAGTTATCGGGTAGGTTCGCATGCCGGTCATGTTGTGTCTCGAAGAGGAATGGTATCCGTTTCAGACGGCACGTTATATCTGACAGATCAGCGCGTCATTTTTGACGGTTCAAAGTCGTTCAGTTACCCGCTTGGCAAGGTGTTTCATGTCGAAGCGTTAAGCGACGGGCTTGCGTTTTCCGTTCAAGGGCGGGAGAAATCCCGAATATTCCGCATTTCCTCAACCAATATCCGAAACGTGATGTACGTTATGATGCGGAATGCGTTGCGTGCAAGTGCAGGAACACAGGAGATACGGATAAAGCCGAATTATGACAGGTCGTCCCATTCATTGCAGTATGATGACGTTCTGGCAAAAGCAAGAAAGGCAGTTGGCAAGCGTGTGACAAAAGCCCGCTTGCTTATTGCATTCGGAATTTTTATTGTACTGGTTATTTTCTGGGTGTTTTCTTCTGGTGAAGATGCCGCCAAAACATCAAACGATCCTGTTACGGCAGAGGCGTCGATTTCTGCGCAAGATATTAAAACTTTATCAGATACCGACGTGACAGAGGATGCTCAAAGCGTCCCTGATTTGAAGAAGCAGGAGGTCAAGCCCGTAGCCGTAAAAAACTCCGCACCTGTCACAAAACCCGACATCCAGAAAGAACGGATTGAAAAAGAGTGTAATTGCGGTGCGACCGTGATGATGTACTCGTATATTTGCTCTTTGAACAGGCAGACAAAAGAAGAATGCCGGTCCAGGTTCAATAGGGAACCGGCCGCAATAGCTTGTAACGGGGTGTTGGCGGATGCCGACAAATCAAAAATCATAGAGAAGGTTTATACAGACGAGCAATTCAGGGAGTTGGCGAAAAAGGGAACCGGCGAATTATCGGCAATGTGCATAAAAAACAGGACAAATCCTTGACCATGCAAAAAAAACGATGCATAATACGTGTTAATTTCCAAAATGGATAAATACATCCATCAAACAAAGCCTCCGAATTTCGGGGGCTTTTTTGTTGCATCAGACAGAATTCAGCAAATACGGGTGGCTTGTGGAAGTTCTGAAACTGATTGATGAAAGGCCGCGAGTACGAACATTTTGCTATGCCGTTCTGTTTGTAGTGGCTATTGGCGTGGTCTTGTACACAGGAGCCGTGTTTGTCGAAGCGATGGCAAAGCTATTCGCTTGAGATAAAAACGCCCGCAAAAATAATCATGGAAATAAAAGGAAATATGACAGAGCAGGACGCAGGGTTTTGTGGGAAAGTGTTTGTCTTTGCCATTTCCATTTCATGTGTCGTATTTGGTGTCGGGCTTGCTGTCTCAGCAATCATTTTTGCATTGCGCTGGTGATCTTATGGGACGAAGATCGAAGCTCACTGAGCTTCAGTGGAGCGAAATTCTTGACCGAAACTTGGCAGGGGAATCGTTGCGAAGTTTGGCGAAAGAATACGGTGTTTCCGCAATGGCCGTTCAAAAAAGGGTTAGTTTACAGGCGGAAAAAGTAAAAACTATTGCGAATCAACTAGTTAAAACAGAACAGGCTGTTTCTGATTTGCCTGTAAGTTTACAGCGTAAAGTTTACACATTTGCCGACAGAATCAGGTCAATCAATCAACATCTTGCGGGAGCAGCGGAATACGGCGCAGCAACCGCCCATCGAATGTCGCAAATAGCGAATGCATTAACAGAACAGATTGATGAAGTCGATCCGGAAAACAGCATGGACAAGATAAAGGCGGTGGCCGCATTGTCGGACACTGCAAATCGCGCTTCATCTATTGCCATATCTTTGGCAAAGAACAGCGCTGACAAACCGATTCCGATAGATGAACCTGAGGTTCAGCCGACCCCTAATGCTTTCAGAAAAATCGCGAAGGAACTTCTGGAAACGGTATGACACCGGAGCAGATATTTTCAGGAAGAGAGCTGGCGAGAAACGATCTGTACTTTTTCGCACGCTGGATGTTCCTGAGAAACAGAAAGTATCGTTGGATAAGAGGGGATCATCACAAGCAAATATGCGATGCATTGATGAAAGTCTATCGTGGTGAGACGAAGCGACTAATCATCAACATCCCACCGCGATACAGCAAAACCGAATTAGCAGTGAAATGTTTCATAGCGTGGACGTTGGGACATCATCCGGACAGCGAATATATCCACACTAGCTATGGAGCCACGCTAGCGGAAAACAACAGCATGGATGTCCGGGAAATGATCGCATCAGAAGAGTATCGGGCGATATTTCCCAAAACTGTTTTGCTGACAGAAAAAGTATCTAATTGGAAAACAACAGCAGGCGGAACGCTTTACTCGACCGGTTCGATGGGGGGTGTTACCGGATTTGGCGCAGGTAAGCACCGACCCGGATTTTCCGGGGCAATCATTATTGACGATCCGTTAAAGGCAGACGAAGCGCTTTCGGACACCATCAGGGCGAAAGTCAACAACTGGTTCCAGAATACGCTTGAAAGCCGGAAGAACAGCCGAGACACGCCAATCATCCTTATTATGCAGCGGCTACACGAGGATGATCTTGCGGGGTGGCTGCTGAACGGCGGAAATGGTGAAAAGTGGGAACACTTGTGCATACCAGCGATAAACCCAGACGGGACTGCGCTTTGGCCAGAAAAACACACAATCGAAGAACTGCGGCGGATGGAGGCGTCTGCGCCCTATGTGTTTGCCGGTCAATACATGCAAAATCCAGCGCCGCTGGACGGAGGAATATTCAAGCCCGGTAAGATCGAAATCATCGATGCATTACCGGCAGAAAACATCCAGTGGGTCAGAGGGTGGGACTTGGCCGCTTCCGCTGATGGAGACTATACGGCAGGTGTCAAGATTGGTCGGGCGCAGAGCGGCAAATTCATCATTGCCGACATCATCAGAGAAAGAATGAACCCCGGCGACAGCGATGCGCTGATTTACAACACAGCAAATGCAGATGGACGCAGAACCCTGATTTCCATACCGCAAGACCCCGGTCAGGCAGGGAAAAAGCAGGCGCGCTATTTTGATCAGAAACTTGCCGGGTATCGGGTCATAACGTCTCCGGAATCCGGGCCGAAAACCACAAGGGCTTTCCCTGTTGCTTCACAGATCAACGTGGGAAACGTTTCGATGCTCCGTTCGTCGTGGAATATCCCATTTGTCGAAGAGATGAGAATGTTTCCGAACGGGAGACACGATGACATGATAGATGCGCTTTCACGCGCATTCGGCGAAATAACGGAAATGAAACGTCCGCTAAACATCAGAATATGAGAAAAACACTTCGCAATCCATCACGAAAACCGCTAAACATTCGGGTATCCGAATATGACGATATGCCGGTGATGGAATGGCGCGACAAGCTCAAACCGGCAGTAACTCTCGGTATGCCGGAAGAAGAAGCCATGCTTGCAAACGATTCTGCCTGTACCTACGCATGGAACCTGCTTTCGCATTCCATGGAGCTTGGGCAGATGCCGACGACAGCTTCGTTTTTGGGTTATCCGGCATTGCAGGATATTTCCCAGAACGGTCTGATACGTGCCTGCATTGAAACCGTCGCAGACGATATGACACGCGACTTCGGCAAAATCAAGAGCGAGGAACCCGACAAGGCGGAAATCGTCACGGCGATGAACAATGCGCTAGAACAATTCCATGTTCAGGATGTCTTGCATGAAGTGGCAGAAAAAGTCGGCTATTTCGGTGGTTGTCTTGTGTATATCGACACAGGCGCGAATGACGCGGAATTGCAGACGCCGCTC
>Ga0192244_10116_pt1 | contig 33494 bp, 24 predicted proteins | sample Koala_Koa27_L3_FD_131234 | JGI IMG/M metagenome (GOLD analysis project Ga0192244, IMG submission 131234) | Enriched cells from koala feces incubated with labeled cellulose particles, San Francisco Zoo, California, United States - Koala_Koa2-7_L3 ... | reverse complement strand
TCTTACTCTTTAGGGACATTTACTGAATATCCCTAACACAGATGAGGACGGATTTTCACAGTTCTATTGATTGCTGGTTCAGCAATTCATCATCTGTGGTCATCGGTTTAATCTGTGTTATCTGTGTGCCTTCATTCCATTCGGCACATCCTCTTCGTCAACTCACTCCTTCAACCACTTGTCCAGCCAGTCGAAGTACACACGCTGCCACAGCACGCCGTTCTGCGGCTTCAGTACCCAGTGGTTTTCGTCGGGGAAGATGAGCAACCTTGCAGGTACGCCGCGCATCTTGGCGGCATCGAAGGCAGCCATCGCCTGGTTGGCCAGGATGCGGTAGTCTTTCTCGCCGTGGATGCAGAGGATGGGCGTGTCCCACTTGTCCACGAACTTGTGCGGCGAGTTGGCGAAGGTGCGTTGCGCTGTGGCGTTGTCCTTCTCCCAGTAGGCGCCGCCCATGTCCCAGTTGGCAAACCATTTCTCCTCCGTCTCCAGGTATTGCATTTCCATGTTGAAGATGCCGTCGTGGGCAATGAACGCCTTGAAGCGCTTGTCGTGGTGGCCGGCCAGCCAGTACACCGAGAAGCCGCCGAAGCTGGCGCCCACGCATCCCAGTCGGTCTTTGTCCACATAAGGTTCTTTGCACATCTCGTCGATGGCGGTGAAGTAGTCTTTCATGCACTGGCCGCCGTAGTCGCCGCTGATGGCCTCGTTCCACTCCGTGCCGAAGCCCGGCAGGCCGCGGCGGTTGGGAGCCACGACGATGTAGTCGTTGGCCGCCATTATCTGCATGTTCCAGCGGTAGCTCCAGAACTGGCTGACGGGGCTTTGCGGGCCGCCCTCGCAGAACAGCAGGGTGGGGTACTTCTTCTGTGGGTCGAACTGGGGCGGGTAGATGACCCACGTCAGCATCTGCTTGCCGTCGGTGGTCGTCATCCAGCGGCCTTCCACGCGGCCCATGTCCAGCTGGTCGTAGATGTGCTTGTTCTCGGTGGTGAGCTGTGTGGCCGGTGCGTAGGCGTCGCCGGTGCGGGTCTTGGCCACGGCATAGATTTCGTCGCCCATGCTCATGGAGTGGCGGGTGGCCACCACCCGGTCGCCGCAGAGGGCGATGGAGCCGTAGTCGTGCATGCCCTCGGTGAGCTGCACCACCTGTTCGGGCTGGTTGAGGGCGATGTAGTATATCTGCTCTTCGCCGTGCCACACGCCCAGGAAGTAGATGCCCTGCGAGTCGTCGTCCCACAGGAAGGAATCGACGTTCGAGGGATAGGCCTTGCTGACGAACTGCTTTTCGCCCGTCTGGCGGTCCATCACGAAGAGGCGGTTCCAGTCGGCCTCGTAGCCGTCGCGTTCCATGCTCTGCCAGGCGATGTAGCGGCCGTCGGGCGAGTATTGCGGGTTGGTGTCATAGCCCAGGTTGCCCTCGGTGAGGTTGCGCGTCTGCCGGCTTTCCAGGTTGTAGACGTAGATGTCCGAGTTGGTCGATACGGCATACTCCAGTCCCGTCTTCTTGCGGCAGGTGTAGGCCACTTCCTTGCCGTCGGGGCTCCAGGCCAGCTGCTCCATGCCTCCCCAGGGCTTCATGGGGCTTTCGTAGGGTTGTCCGTCGAGGATGTCCGTCACGTTGCCGATGCCCGTGCCGTCGAAGTCGGCCACGAAGGGGTGGGGGGCAGTCGTCACCCACTCGTCCCAATGCTTGTACATCAGGTCGTCCACGATGATGCCCGTCGTCTTGTCCAGGTCGGGATACTTGTCCTGGGTGCTGGGCACGGTCTTCACCTGGGCGGTGAACAGCAGCTTCGTGCCGTCGGGGCTGAAGGCGAAGCCCTCGATGTCGCCCTCGTAGCGGGTCAGCTGGCGGCGTCCGGTGCCGTCGGGGTTCATCTCCCACACCTGGCTCGAGCCGCCCTCGCTGCTCAGGTAGGCCAGCTTCTGTCCGCCCTTTATCCAGGCGGGCTGGCTTTCGTGCCACGAGCTGCGGGTGAGCTGGCGCGGCTGGCTGCCGTCGGCGTCCATCACAAACAGTTCGGTGTTGCTTTTGTTCTGGGGCACGCTGTAATAGGTCACGGTGTAGGCCACCTGCCGTCCGTCGGGGCTGGGTGCCACGCTGCCGATGCGTCCCATGGCCCAGAGGGCTTCGGGCGTCATGCGGCGGTTCTCGATGCGGATGTCCTGGCGGCCAATCACCTCGCCGCCTTCCGCCTGTGTGGCGTTGTGCGAGCTGCCGCACGAGGCCAGTGTCATCATTGCTGACATAAACAATAGGTTTGCTTGCTTCATAATGCAGTATTTTATGCTTGCAAAGATAGCGAAAAGCGGGGAGAGTGTGTCACAACTCACCACAGATTACACGGATTTACACAGAGCTGTTTGTAATGTGCAGATAATCAAACGGAATAATCTGTGGTAATCTGTGTAATCTGTGGTGAATCCCTGTGGGGGTATCCGAGGTGAGGCCTTAGCCCAGCGGCAATTCTTCCTCGCCACCCGGTTCGGTGCCGTCGGTGATGCCCTTCGCCTTGCGGTACGAAGCCAGCGAGCCGTACTTGATGCCGTCTTCCACCACGCCTTCCACCTCGAACTGTGCCTGCTCGATGGCAGCCTTCAGCTTCTTGGAAGGGGTGAAGATGATTTTGGGATTCTGAATCATCGTGGCCGTGTCGAACGCATCAATGGTGGCCGCCCCCTTGCTGCCGAACGACAGGCGCAGCTTGCCCAGTTCGCCGATGGTGATGGTGATGCCGGCCAGCACCATGGATATCAGCTTGTCCGTGGTCACTTCCATGGCATATTTGTACTCGCCTTTGGACAGCGTGGTGTCGGCCACGGCCATTTCCGCCGTTTCGTCGGCATCGAGCACGCCCTTGCTGTTAGGAACGGCATACCACATTTTTTCCTTTGTCTGAGGATTAATCCTGTAAGCTAGATTGAAATTTGCTTTCATAATACTGAATTTTTAATGGGTTAATAATCAACGTATTATCTTGTCACGGTTGTCGGGGTTGGAAAAGACGCCTGTGTTTCTACCGAAAGACGCCTGTGTTTCTACCGAAAGACGCCTGTGTTTCTACCGAAAGACGCCTGTGTTTCCACCGAAAGACGCCTGTGTTTTTCTGCAAAGACGCGCGTCTTTTTCGGGACTACACCGGCGTGCCTGTGCATACACTTGCGGATGGTTGACTTACCAGTGGGCGGTGCTGCCCAAATCTTTCACTTCCACGGTGACGTGTGTGTTATCATTGTTAGAACTCCATGTCTTATCCCACGTATCTTTCTGCGCCGATGTCAGGATAAGTTTCAGCTCCTGGGGTTCGCCTGCGGCGTTCGTCTGGTTGCCGCAATTCAAAGTTTCCAGGTTCGTAAGGTCTCTGATATCAAGCTCGGTAAGGTGGTTATTGTCGCAACTCAAGGTGGTCAGTTCGGTCAGGCTCCCCACGGACAGCCCGGTAAGCTGATTACTGGAGCATTCCAAGAAAGTCAGATTGGTCAGGTTCTCCACAGGCAGCTCGGTCAGGTAATTACCGTTACAAACCAAACGGGTCAGTCCGGTGAAGTATTGAATGTCGGAAATATCGGCCAGCCCTGTATTGGAAAACTCCAGCGATGTCACAGCTTTCATTTTTTCCACGTTCTCCTCGGTCAAGGGCACGACGGTGCCGCTGGTCTCCTTACCCCAGCCGATGTAGGGATCCACCGCATTGATAAATGCCAGGTTGGTAATCGCCTCCCGGTAGGTGGCGCCGCTGAGGTCGATTTCACCCAAGTCGAGAATCATGCCTGCGGCGAGATTCGTATCGCCGATGCCGCCGCTGGCAGTCTTGACGAAAGAAGTGCCGTCCCGACGGATAAAGGTCAGGGAGAAGCCGTTCTTCAGCGCGGCGGGGGCATAGCTATCAGTATTCACCGAAGGCGCTGCCACAAAGTAATAGTCCGTATCCGTAGTGAAAGGGCCGGTCAGGGTCACGGAAATAACATTGGCTTTAACAGCTTCCATGCCGGACGCTTCATAAGTTGAAGTACCGGAGAGGCCTATGCTTGTTCCTGCTTTCAGGAGTCCCCAGTCGGTCAGCGTCACGCTCTTCAGCCCGTCGGTCTCCCCACCGCTGATGCGGAACTTCACCAGCGCGCAGAGGTTCTTGAAGGTCAGGTCGCCCCCATGTCGGCAGTTGTTGCCAGCGAAGGGTTCAGCCCGCTGGCAAAGCCTCCTGCCACGGCCTGCTGCACGGGCGGGAGGATAAACACGAGCCCCGTCATCCCAGAGCTCCACATACAGTACGCAAACATGTCCTGCGGATAGACGGCTATGTATTGCAGGGCATCCGCTTCGGCTGTGCCGGTGAAGGAGGCTGTGGGGGCGCCGGCCGTCAGGCTGGTGGTAAAGGGGCTGCCCAGCGTCTGGGCAATATAGCCTTCGGATGTGCAGGAGTATACGCCTATCACGTCGCCGGGAGTCCAGTACACGCGGGTGCCCTCCACCAGCGAGGTGCGGGTATCGGCCGCCGGGGCGGGCGTGTTGGCGGTAAAGGTCATGGTCACTTGGTTTCCCGCAGGCGTGGTCTCCGGTTCGCCGAAAGTCTCGTCGTTGCCGCAGGCGGTAAAGCTCAGCGCCAGTGCGGCCAGGGGCAATGCCCCGAAAAGATGTTTCATTGTCTTCATTGCTTCGTCCGTTATTTTACTAGTCCCAGTTGCCTCCCCAGTCTTTTTCTGTAAAGGGGGTCATTTCCGGCGCTTCCGCACAGCACGCCTTCCTGCTGCATTTCGATGATTTCGCACATGGGGGCCTCGTAGGTTTCCTTCGTGCAAGCGGGTTGTTTTACCTCTTCTTTCATAATCTTTCCTTTTTATTAATGGTTTATATATTTTATAACACCATGCAAATATACTTTTAGGAAAGCATTAAGACAAGTGAAAGCAAGTTTTTTTTACTCGCAAGGGTGCAGGTTGCCCATCCTTTCATGGCGGGCGGGTCGGGATGCAGGGTTATATTTTCCGTTTAGCCCAGTTGCCCCGGTGCATGTACAGGCCGCAAAACAGCAGGATGAAGGCGGCATAGACCATCTCCGACGTCCAGCACAGGGCCACGTCTATGCGCAGGATGAGGATAATGTAGGTGATGTAGGCCACGTAGACCACGAGTACCGAGAGCTCGAGCACCAGTGCGGTGCGCGTGTTTCCCGTGCCCGACACGGCCTGGAAGTAGACATTGGCCGGCACCAGCAGCAGGTAGGCGGCACACATCACCCACAGCGAGGGCACGGAGGCCTGACGCAGGTCGGGCATGTCGGTGTAGATGCTCAGCACGGTGTCGGGGAAGAGACTGAACAGCGCGGCCAGGGGCAGCACCAGCAGGTAGGCCAGGCGGATGTGCTGGCGGATGGTGGGACGCACACTCTCCGCACGGCCCGCCCCGATGAGGTTGCTCACCAGCGAGCCGCAGGTGGAGGCAAAGGCCGTCATCACCATGAACAGGATGCCGCTGACGTTGCGGATGATGTTGGTCACGGCCAGCGGGCGTTCGCCCAGGTGCTCGATGTAAAGGAAGAACAGGAACCAGGTGGACAATGACAGGAAGTTCTGCAACATGGTCCAGAACGACACGTCGAGCATACGCCGCAGCACCGGCCACTGGAGGCGCGGGATGCGGTCGAGACCGTACTTGCGGCAGTCGATGCGGCGGCGGGTGTAGACGATGAAGAACACTAGCGACACCAGCTCGGCCAGCGACGAGCCGATGGCGGCTCCCGCAATGCCCAGCGCCGGCACGCCCAGTTTGCCGAAGATGAGGATGTAGTTGAACACCACGTTGCTCAGCACCATGACGATGGAGTTCAGTGTCAGCGTCCGTGTCTGCGTGGTTCCCACGAAGAACGCCCGGAAAATGACCGCGCTGAACGAGAAGAACGCGCCGAACACCCGCCAGTGCAGGTAGCTGGTGGCCGCCCGGTAGATGTGCGGCGAGTCGATGATGCGCTCCAGCAGCAGGGGCGAGAAGCAGTAAGACAGCAGGAAGAGCACGGCCGCCAGCCCCGTCTGGAAGTAGATGCCCTGGTAGAACAGGGGGCCTATCTCGCGGTAGTTCCGCTCGCCGTTGCGCCGGGCCATGAGTATCTGCGCGCCGATGCTGAACCCGAACGCCACCATGAAGATGACCATGTAGAACACGCTGGCAATGGCCGAAGCACCCAGTTCCACCTCGCCCACACGCCCCAGGAAGGCGGTGTCGGTCATGCCAATCAGCTGCTCCATGATAAGGCTGATGAGGATGGGGTAGGCAATGTGCCATATTTCACGGTAAGTGTATGGGGTCTTCATGCTCGGTGTGTGGTAATATTCTTCTACATAGTATGGGGCAGGCAGCCTTCCTGCGGCACTTAGGTAACCTAAGAGTATAAGTTAGCCTGCCTAAGAGTATAAGTTAGCCCAGCTAAGAGTATAAGTTAGGTCGGCTGTGGGCAAATACCTGGTATGCAGATACTTGCGCAGCCGACCTTTGTTTGCGAAAAGTCCTTACGTTATTTGCGGCCGTTCTGTTGCTGCTGGCGTTGGCGCATCAGCTCTTCCTGCTGCTTCTGCATGGCCTCCAGCCGGGCGGCAAAGCCGGATTTCGACATCTTCTTGGGGTCTTTCTTGTGGGCCTCCAGCTCGGCCAGCAACTTGGCCTCGTTGGTGGTCTTGCGCAAGACGATGGTTGTCACTACACTAATCAGCGTGGAGATGAAGTAGTAGTAGTTCAGTCCCGAGGGATAGTCGTTCAGGATGAACAGGAACATGACGGGCATGAGGTACGACATCCACTTCATGGCAGCCATCTGCGGGTTGGCACCGGTGTCTTGCTGCTGCATCATGTACTTGGTGTTCAGGATGTTGGTCACCGTCATCAGCACGCAGAACAGGCTGAGATGGTCGCCCAGGAAGGGGATGCGGAACGGGAAGGTGACAAACGCGTCGTACGTCGAGAGGTCGTCGGCCCACAGGAATCCCTGCTGGCGCAGCTCGATGGCGCTCGGGATGAACATGAACAGCGCGATGAGCACCGGCATCTGGATGAGCATGGGCAGGCAGCCACCCATGGGGCTTACGCCGTACTGGCTGTACAGGGTCATGATTTCCTGCTGCTTCTTCATGGCGTCTTCCTGCTTGGGGTACTTCTGGTTAATGACGTCGATTTTCGGTTTCAGCACACGCATCTTGGCCGAAGACATGTAGGTCTTCCACGTAGCCGGGAACACCACCGCCTTGACGATGAGCGTAAGGAACAGCAGCACCATGCCCATGCTGAGCCCCCAGCCCGACAGCCAGTCGAAGATGTTGATGATGAACCACTTGTTTACCCAGCGGAACAGGGGCCAGCCCAGGTAGACGAGCTTGTTCAGCTCCCAGTCGCTGTCGCGGCCCTTGTCGAGGGCGGTCAGCGTCTTGTAGTGGTTGGGGCCGAAGTAGAAGTACATCTGGGTGGCTTCCTGCCCGGTGGGGTCGAAGCGGGTATTCATTTCGGCGGCATAGTCCTTGATGTATCCGCTGCCCTGTGTCTCCATCTTGGAAGCCAGCTTGGCCTTCTCGAAGTTGGCATCGGTGATGAGGACGGACGAGAAGAACTGGTTCTTGAAGGCAATCCAGTTCAAGGGCTCGGCCACTTCCTTTTCGTCGTTCTTGGAGGCCGACAGGTAGTCGGTGCCCTCACCGCTGATTTTGTAGGTCAGTTCGGCCAGGCGGTTCTCGTAGGTATAGCCCTTTTCAATCTGGCGTGCGCGTTGCGACCACTCGATGTCGACATGCTTGTTTCCGGCAGCCAGCTTGCCGTCCATGCCCACGGCACGGATGGAGAAGTCTGCCAGGTAGCTTCCCTGGTGCAGGGTGTAGGTAAAGTCGATGTAGCTGTCGGCATCGGCGCTCAGGCGCATGGTGACGGCACTGTCGCTCGGGTTGACGGCCGTGAAGTAGTAGTTCTGCGTCTGGATGGCTTCCTGCTTGTTGTAGAACAGGAAGTTCAGGTTAATGTCTTCGCCGTTGAACAGGGTAAGCGGGGTTTCCTTGTCCTGCTCCATGTAGTCTTTCAGCGTAACCGAGTAGGGGGCGCCTCCTTTGGTGCACAAGGTCAGCTTCAGCAGGTCGTTCTGTATGGTTACCAGCGATTCGTCGCCTTGCCGTGCCTGGAAGAATACGGAGTTGGAGTCGTTGACAGCCTCTTTCTGTTCGTTGGCCAGGGCAGCTTCTTGTTTGGCCTTCAGGTCGGCCTCGCGCTGTTGCACCAGGGCGATGGAGTCGTAATAGCGTTGCTGGGCTTCCAGTTGCTCCTTGCTGGGGCGGCTCAGGATGCTGAAACCGACCAGCAGGATACCAATCAGCACCAGTCCGGTAATGGTATTTTTATCCATTGGGTTCTTTTCTGTTAGTTATATAATGTATGAATCAGTTATTCGTTTGGGTTTCTTGGTTGTCTTTGTGATATTCGATGGCGGCCTTCACAAACGATACGAACAGCGGGTGCGGATGAAGCACGGTACTGCTGTATTCGGGGTGGAACTGTGTGCCGACGTACCAGCGCAAGGCGGGCATTTCTACGATTTCCACCAGGTCCGATTCCGGGTTGATTCCGGTGCACTTCATGCCGGCTGCCTCGTATTCGGCCTTGTAATGGTTGTTGAACTCATAGCGGTGGCGGTGGCGCTCCTGGATGTGTTCGGTTCCGTAAGCCTCGTATGCCTTGCTGCCCGGTTGCAATACGCATTCGTAAGCACCCAGACGCATGGTTCCTCCCATGTTGGTAATGGACTTCTGCTCTTCCATGATGTCGATGACGTTGTGGGGAGTCTTCTCGTCCATTTCGCGTGAGTTGGCGTCGGCATATCCCAACACATTCTTCGCAAACTCGATGGCAATGCACTGCATGCCCAGGCAGATGCCGAAGGTGGGAATGTTATGCGTACGGGCATATTTGATTGCCACGAACTTGCCGTTGATACCGCGTTCGCCGAATCCCGGGCCGATGAGTACGCCCGACATGCCTTTCAGTGCCTCGGCGATGTTGTCGTCTGTCAGCTTCTCGCTGTTTACGAAGTCTACCGATACTTTGCGGTCGTTGTAGGTACCAGCCTGCGACAACGCTTCGCGGATGGATTTGTAGGCATCCTGCAAGTCGTATTTGCCAACCAGGGCGATGTGGATAGGCTCGGTCTTCTCGGCTTTGTGACGGCGTTCCAGGAAGCTGCGCCACGGGCCCAGTCCCGGCGTGTCGCCAACGGGCAAGCCCATTTTCTTCAGGATGGTCTCATCCAGTTTCTGTTCCTGCATTAAAATAGGTACTTCGTAGATAGTCGGGGCATCAATGCTCTGTACTACTGCTTCTTCATCTACATTACAGAACAGGGCCACTTTCTTGCGAAGGTTGACATTTAACTCATGTTCGGTACGCAGTACGAGGATATCGGGCTGTATACCGGCACTTTGCAGTTCCTTGACGGAGTGCTGGGTCGGTTTGGTCTTCAGTTCGCCGGCTGCCGCCAGATAAGGCACATAGGTTAGGTGTACACAAAGCGCGTCCTTGCCCAATTCCCACTTCAGCTGACGGATGCTTTCCAGGTAGGGAAGCGACTCGATGTCGCCTACCGTACCTCCGATTTCGGTGATGACGAAGTCGAATTTATATTTGTTTCCTAGCAGTTTGACGTTGCGTTTGATTTCATCCGTAATGTGAGGAATAATCTGGATGGTTCTACCCAGATAGTCTCCACGACGTTCTTTGTCGATAACGCTTTTGTAGATACGTCCGGTCGTGATGTTGTTTGCCTTGGTGGTCTGGATGCCTAAAAAACGCTCGTAGTGTCCGAGGTCGAGGTCGGCTTCATGACCGTCTACCGTTACATAACATTCACCGTGCTCATACGGATTCAGGGTACCCGGGTCGATATTGATGTACGGGTCAAACTTTTGGATGGTTACTTTGTAGCCTCTGGCTTGCAGTAATTTACCGATGGAAGATGAGATAATGCCTTTGCCAAGCGAAGAGGCAACACCACCGGTGACGAAAATGTACTTTGTTTCTCCCACAACGATTATTTTTTAATTGTTTTTTACCTTAAAAATGCAGATAGGGCATGCTTTTTAGAGAATGAATGCCACAACCCCTCTTAAAAAGCGCAAAATTATAAAAAAGAAAGGAGAAAGGAAATTTTGCCGTGACAATTATTGGTAAAAGCGGCAAACTCTTTGGGATGCTTTCACAGATTCGGTTTCATAAGTTGCATTTTTGTTCCCTATCTTTTTGCATCCTTACTTAGTTTAAGCTACATTTGCATCCAAAACATAAACTTAAAGGGCTTTATGAAGAATAGACTGTTTTGGGCATATATGCTGATAATCGTTTTTATGCCTGCCGTTAGTGCACAGAATGCAGAGAAAACCAAAATATCTCCAGATATGGCCGCAGGGGATACGCTTGTGTCGCAAAATGATACCTTGGCGGGTATCTTGAAAGAAAATTGGTTGCTGAAACTGGTACCCGTCGATTCTGTAAGCTATAAGGTTGATACGGTCTCTGTGCTCTACAACCAGTATTTTGGCATGCTGGACTATCTGAATGATCCAGCCACACCGGAACGCTATATTGCTTACGACCCCGACTATTTCCGTCTGTTTGTTCCTTTTACTTACTTCTATGCTCCGATGGAGCGCTTTTCGCAGGTGAACTGGAAGTTCCAGACTGTGGATACATTGCCGCAGATGACGAAACAGTTGCTGCCGCTGGACACGCTGAGCTTTACTGCGAAAGAACGCATAAACCGGTTTATAGACCATGTGATGCTGGATGCTTATGTAAACTGCCCGCAACTGGTTGTGTGGACTGAAAATGAAATTGACAGCAAGCAGGCGTTTAAGGACAATATCGAGAAGGAGGCATCGTCCAAGCCTTCTGTAATCAAACTGTTCACGTCTGAAAGCATGAAGTATGTAAAGGAAGAAGAACCGGGAGTCGTTATACACAAGCCCAACTGGTGGGTAACCGGAGGAAACGGTTCGGTTCAATTTACCCAGAACCATTTTTCGGACAACTGGTATAAAGGTGGAGAAAGCACACACTCTTTGCTGGCCAACGTACAATTGTATGCGAATTACAATGACCGCGAAAAGGTGCAGTGGGAAAACCTGCTGGATGCCAAGTTGGGCTTTGTGTCTTCACCGTCGGACGAATACCATAAATATCTGGTGAATAATGACCAGTTGCGTTTATACAGCAAATTGGGTTTGCAGGCCATCAGCAAATGGTACTACACAATCTCGACAGAATTTAAAACACAGTTCTGTCAGGCATACGGAGCCAACAGTGAAACCTTGAATGCGGCCTTCTTTGCTCCGGCCGACTGGTCGACCAGTATTGGTATGGACTATAAGTTGAGTAAAACAAAAATCAATCTTTCTGTTTTCTTGGCTCCATTGACATATACTATGCGTTACGTCGGTAATTCAAAAGTAAACGAAGTCAGCTACGGTTTGGAAGAAGGTGAATCTGTGAAGCACGACTGGGGTTCGCAAGTGCAGTCCAATATATCGTGGACTATTGTCCCGGCTGTGACACTGACTTCCCGTCTGGATTATCTGACCAGTTACAAATGGGTGCGGGTAGAATGGGAGAGCACTGTGAATTTTGCACTGAACCGTTACTTGTCTGCCAAACTATATGTGTTTGGCCGATATGACGATGGAAATGCACCCACGGTAGGTGACAGCTATTTCCAGGTAAACGAAACCCTGGGATTCGGTCTTAACTATGCCTGGTAAACCAATCATTCAAGCATTCAAAAAGAGAGGGTTGCCAAAACGAATGGAGAGGGTGTCCTTACTCGCCACAGGCTACACGGATTTTCACGGACTATTTAACCTGATTATCTGTGTAGCCTGTGGCGAATAAGGACACATTCTTTTAGGATGCACTTGTTTTGATTTCTTCTTTTTTCCGTATGTTCCGCATTTGGATAATCGCCTTTTGTAACTGGAAAGCGGTGGCTGTTATACTGAAAAAGGCAAAAAGCATGGCAATATGTATAGAAAAAAGGGGTAAAAGGCTTGCAGTTCATAATTTATGCTTAAATTTGCCGAGAATTGTAATGTTCACTTAGCAAAATGACTAACGCCATAAAACACCAAGGTATTGTGGAAAGCACAGAAGGTTCTTGTATCCGGGTAAGAATTATACAAACATCTGCGTGTGCGGCATGCAGCATCAAAGGGCATTGTACTTCGGCCGATGTAAAAGAAAAGCTGATTGAGATTGCAGATACCGATGGGACTGCTTATCAGCCGGGCGACAAGGTATGGGTGTTGGGTGAGTTGTCTATGGGTGCCCGGGCCGTATTCTTGGCTTTTGTGTTTCCTTTCGTAATTCTGGTTGTATCTCTGTTTATTCTGATGACTTTGTTGAACGATGAACTTCAGGCAGCACTTGGCTCGTTGCTGCTGCTGATACCTTATTATTATATACTATGGCTGAACAGGGAGCGCATGAAGAAAAAATTCTCTTTTTCTATCCGACCAATGGACTAAATTAATAATTCAATCAATAATCAATAAACAAATTACCAATTTATGAATGTAATTCTGATTGCAGTGGTTTCATTAGGAGTCATAGCGCTGGTCCTGGCTGCTATTCTGTATGTGGCTTCTAAGAAATTCGCAGTGTATGAAGATCCGCGCATCGGTCAGGTGGCTGCCGTGTTGCCTCAGGCTAATTGCGGTGGATGTGGTTATCCGGGATGTAGCGGTTTTGCCGATGCATGTGTCAAGGCAGGTTCACTCGAAGGTAAACTTTGTCCGGTAGGTGGCCAGCCGGTCATGACGAAAGTTGCCGAGATTCTGGGGTTGAGTGCTTCCGACTCCGAACCGATGGTAGCCGTAGTGAGATGCAACGGTACGTGTGAGAACCGTCCCCGTATCAATCGTTATGACGGAGCTCCGAGTTGTGCCATCGCTTCATCGCTTTATGGCGGAGAAACCGGTTGCAGCTACGGCTGTTTGGGTTGTGGCGATTGTGTGGCTGCATGTAAGTTTGACGCTATCCGCATGAATCCTGAAACGGGATTGCCTGAGGTTGATGAAGCCAAGTGTACGGCTTGCGGTGCCTGTGCCAAGGCTTGTCCCCGCAATATCATCGAAATCCGTCCGCAAGGAAAGAAGTCGCGTCGCGTTTATGTGCAGTGTGTCAATAAGGACAAAGGTGCTGTGGCCCGCAAAGCCTGCAAGGTGGCCTGTATCGGTTGTGGCAAGTGTGTAAAGACCTGTCCTTTTGAAGCGATTACGTTGGAGAACAACCTGGCATATATTGACCCCAATAAGTGTAAGTCTTGCCGCAAGTGCGAAGAAGCCTGTCCGCAGGGTAGCATTGTTGCACTCAATTTTCCTCCGCGTAAGCCTAAAACGGAAGATGCAGCTGCTGCCAATGCAGCTAAAACCGCTGTTTCTAAAGAGGCACCTGGCGCTTCTAAAGAGGCACTTGGCACTCCTAAAGTAGCACCTGAGACTACCAAAGTGGCATCTGATGCAGCGAAGGCATAACAACAAGAGTATTAAACGATAAAAATATAAAATTCGTATGTTGAAAACATTTTCAATTGGTGGTGTTCATCCACACGAAAATAAACTTTCAGCACATCAGCCCATAATTAAGGCCGAAGTTCCTGCCAAAGCTGTTATCTTGCTTGGACAGCACATTGGGGCACCGGCAAAACCTATTGTGGCAAAGGGAGATGTTGTGAAAGTGGGTACAAAAATAGCTGAACCGGGCGGTTTTGTATCTGCAGCCATCCATTCGTCTGTGAGCGGCAAGGTTGCCAAAATTGATACGGTAATTGACGCCAGCGGCTATCCGAAACCGGCCATTTTTATTGATGTGGAAGGAGATGAGTGGGAAGAAGGCATTGATCGGACTGACACGTTGGTAAAAGAATGCACATTGAGTTCGGAAGAAATTGTGAAAAAAATTGCTGACGCCGGCATTGTGGGACTGGGTGGTGCCTGTTTCCCTGCCCAGGTCAAGTTGTGTCCTCCACCCGTTTTCAAGGCTGAGTGCGTTATCATCAATGCTGTAGAATGTGAACCATACTTGACGGCCGACCACCAGCTGATGCTGGAACATGCCGAAGAAATCATGGTGGGTGTAACTATTCTGATGAAGGCAGTGAAAGTGGATAAGGCATTTATCGGTATCGAAAATAACAAACCCGATGCTATTCAGCTGATGACTAAAGTTGCTTCGGCTTATCCCGGCATTCAGGTTGTGCCGTTGAAGGTACAATATCCGCAAGGCGGTGAAAAACAGTTGATAGACGCAGTGATTGGCCGTCAGGTAGCTGCCGGTGCATTGCCTATTTCCACAGGAGCCGTTGTACAGAATGTGGGTACGGCTTTTGCTGTTTACCAAGCCGTACAGAAAAATAAGCCGTTGTTTGAGCGTGTAATTACAGTTACAGGCAAATCGTTGAAGAAACCGTCTAACTTTTTGGCACGTATCGGTACTCCCATGCAGCAACTGATAGATGCTTGTGGTGGTTTGCCCGAGGATACCGGAAAAATTATTGGCGGTGGTCCGATGATGGGAAAGGCATTGGTCAATACCGATGTACCTACCGCCAAGGGCAGTTCGGGTATTCTTATCATGAATAAAAAAGAAGCTCAGCGCAATGCTCCGCAACCGTGTATCCGTTGTGCCAAGTGTGTGGGCGCATGTCCGATGGGACTCGAGCCATATTTGCTTGCTACCGTGTCGGCCCATGGTGACTTTGAGAGAGTAGAGAAAGAAGACATTATGTCGTGCATTGAGTGCGGGTCGTGTCAGTTTACTTGTCCGTCCAACCGTCCGATGCTGGATTATATCCGTCTGGGCAAAGCCAGAGTAGGTGCCATGATACGTGCACGTCAAGCTAAAAAATAACATCGAATTATGGAAAATAAACTGATTGTATCTCTATCGCCTCATGTACATGGAGGTGACAGTGTGAAGAAAAATATGTATGGCGTGCTTGTCGCCTTGCTTCCGGCATTTTTAGTGTCGCTCTATTTCTTCGGCTTGGGGGCACTGCTGGTTACGGCAACTTCTGTATTGGCATGCTTGTTTTTTGAGTGGGCTATTGGTAAGTTCATCATGAAACGCGAAACCACAAGCATTACCGATGGGTCAGCCATTATTACGGGAGTGCTGCTGGCTTTCAATTTGCCTTCAAACTTGCCGGTCTGGATTATTGTGCTTGGTGCTCTTTTTGCAATTGGTGTTGCTAAGATGTCGTTTGGCGGGTTAGGATGTAACCCCTTCAATCCGGCATTGGCAGGACGTGTATTCCTGTTGCTTTCTTTCCCTGTGCAGATGACCAGCTGGCCGGCTGTAGGACAGCTTACTGCTTATACTGATGCCGTGACGACTGCTACTCCGCTGGCCATCATGAAAGGAGTAATCAATGGGGCTCCCGGCGTGTCAATGGATCAACTTCCCAGTGCCATGGATTTGTTTTTCGGTAACAATCCCGGTTGTGTTGGTGAAGTCAGCGCCTTGGCTCTGCTGCTGGGATTGGCGTATATGCTGTGGAAGAAAATCATTACCTGGCATGTGCCAGTTTCCATTTTGGTAACGGTATTTGTCTTTGCAGGAATCATGCATCTGGTTAATCCCGATTTATATGCATCTCCGGTTGTTCATCTTTTCTCGGGTGGTTTGATGCTGGGTGCGATATTTATGGCAACGGACTATGTTACATCGCCCATGAACCACAGAGGTATGCTGATTTATGGTGTATGCATCGGTTTGCTGACAGTTATTATCCGTCTGTTTGGTGCATATCCTGAAGGTATGTCGTTCGCTATTTTGATTATGAATGCGTTCACGCCACTGATAAATACATATGTTAAACCTAAACGCTTCGGGGAGGTAGCAAAGAAGAAATGAAAAAGTTAGAATCATCCTTGAAAAATATGCTGCTGGTGCTGACAGGTGTAACTGTGGTGTCTGTTGCACTGCTGGCATGGGTAAACGAACTGACCAAAGAACCGATTGCTCAGGCTAATGCCAAAGCTTTGAGCGATGCTGTCAATCTTGTAGTTCCGGGCTTTGACAATGACCCCATTGCTGAAAAGAAAATGCAGGAAGTCAATGGTGTGCAGTATGCCGTATATCCTGCTACAAAATCCGGTGAGTACATCGGTGCTGCGGTAGAAGCTTCGGCCATGGGATTTGGCGGCGACTTGAAGGTACTGGTAGGCTTTGATGCTGAAGGAAATATCTTGAACTATTCTTTGTTGTCGCATGCCGAAACTCCAGGTTTGGGTTCAAAAGCCGATGCCTGGTTTAAGAAAGGCAATAAAGGGGACATTACAGGAATGAATCCGGGGAAAGCCGCGCTTACGGTTAGCAAAGATGGAGGCCAAGTGGATGCCATTACGGCTTCTACCATTACCTCACGTGCATTCTTGAGTGCTGTCAATGCTGCTTATGCAGCTTATGCCGGACAGGAACATGCAGATGGCGCTACCGGCGCCAGCCAAAAAAAGAAAGTTGAACAACCTGCTGAGACTGCTGCACCTGCAGAGACTCTCAACACTAAATGATAGGAGTGGAAGATTATGAATAACTTTAAAGTTTTGATGAACGGCATTATCAAGGAGAACCCTACGTTTGTGCTTCTGCTTGGTATGTGCCCTACGTTGGGAACTACCTCTTCGGCCATAAACGGTATGGGTATGGGACTTGCTACCATGTTTGTGCTGATTTGTTCTAATGTGGTTATTTCAGCCATTAAAAATCTGATACCCGATATGGTACGCATTCCGTCCTACATTGTGGTTATTGCCTCTTTTGTAACCCTGTTGCAGATGGTTATGCAGGCCTATGTTCCTGCATTGTATGCTACGTTGGGATTGTTTATTCCATTGATTGTTGTAAACTGCATTGTGCTGGGTAGAGCCGAAGCTTTTGCGGCTAAGAATACTCCGGTAGCTTCTTTCTTTGACGGTTTGGGAATCGGGCTGGGCTTTACTATTGCCTTGACATTGCTGGGCAGTGTTCGTGAGTTCTTAGGAACCGGTAAGATTTTTAATCTTGCGCTTATTCCCGAAGAATATGGAATGCTGGTCTTTGTATTGGCTCCGGGAGCATTTATTGCATTGGGGTATCTCATTGCGCTTGTCAATCGTTTGAAAAAGGCCTGACAGCCAGTATAGACCCGATTTTTAGTTATCAACTTTCAAAACAGATAATATGGAATATATATTGATATTTATCTCGGCAATCTTTGTGAATAACATCGTATTGTCGCAATTCTTGGGCATTTGTCCTTTTTTGGGCGTTTCCAAGAAAATAGATACGGCGCTCGGCATGTCGGCTGCAGTGGCTTTTGTGCTTACCATTGCAACAATTGTGACTTTCCTGTTGCAAAAATATGTGTTGGATGCCTTTGGATTAGGATATTTGCAAACCATTACTTTTATTCTAGTCATTGCCGCATTGGTGCAGATGGTAGAGATTATCCTGAAAAAGGTGTCGCCGGCACTCTATCAAGCGTTGGGCGTGTTTTTGCCTCTGATTACTACAAACTGCTGTATATTAGGTGTGGCTATTCTTGTAATCCAAAAAGACTATGATTTGCTGACAGGAGTGGTTTATGCTTTCTCTACGGCACTGGGCTTTGGCTTGGCTTTGACACTGTTTGCAGGTCTTCGTGAGCAGATGAGCCTGGTAAATATTCCCAAAGGAATGCAGGGAACTCCCATTGCTTTGATTACTGCCGGACTTTTGGCTATGGCATTTATGGGATTTTCGGGTGTTGTGAAGATCTAAAAGTAGAGGTTTATTGCTGAATAAAAATAATTGGCTGTACAAGGAGGTTCGTTGAGCCCCATGTACAGCCAATTTGTTTTTACTTTAAATGTGTTTTCAGAAACTCAGATTAATTCCGCCCATGACAGTTGCTTTGGGCATTGGGTAGCCGGCATTGATTTCATAGCGTTGTGCCAGCAGGTTTTCTCCTTTTACATACAGTTGTACCAGATTGCAAAGTCTATAACTGCCTCGCAAATTCCATAATACAAAGTTTTCTTGAGAACCGTTTCCATTTGATACGGTAGTGTACAAGCCTTTTATATATTGTATACCGGTGGATACCTGCCACCTGTCTTGGGTGAAGTCTATTCCTACGAAAAGTTTGTGTTCGGGTGATGCAACTACCGGATACTTCATGTGTAGCCAACTGTAATTGGAAGACAGGTTCCATGATGCATTGAAGCGATAGGAAAATGCGGCTTCTACTCCCCAGTTTTCTACTTTCCCGGTATTGGTGTTTTGCATGCGTCCGTCTACCGGAACAGCAATAATCAGGTTTTTGCCGTTTATATAGTACAGGTTCGCGCTGTATGACAGTCTGTTTTCCAGCAGATGCTGCGAGAAGGAAAGTTCATAGTTTATCAGGCTTTCGGGTAGCAGTTCGGGGTTGGCAGAAAACATGAACATTTCGCGTATGGTGGGATTCCGATAACCTTTGCTCACCATTGCTTTTACTTCTGTATGGTTGGGCAGATGAAAGGCCAGGCCGCCTTGTGGGATGACTTCCGTTCCTACATGCGAATGGTGGTCTATACGGATTCCCGCATCAAGCGAAAGCCAGTTGCTGATGTTTTGCCTAATGTCCATATAACCGGCGAATTCATCCATTTGTTTATCTACCCCTGGGTTACGTTTACCGGTTTCTACCACCTGATACCAGGATTCTCCACCAAAATGCTGATAGTCGAGTCCCAGTGTCAGACGGTTTCCTTCAAAAAACGTGATGCTTTGATACCAGGAAACTCCCATCATCTTGTCCTTTGAGTTGAAGTGCGAAGTTTGCGGTTCTTCGTCCGGCGAATGACCGTCATTAATCTTGTGCCTTCCCCAGTTGTAGAAAAAACTGATTGTTCCCGATGTTTTGTCAGAATGGTTTTCTAAAGCAATCGAGGCCATTCCACGGGTAATACGCGAGTCATTGTCTATGAGCGGATTGCTTATAGTACCTGGATTGGACGCATTATAGTGGGTTACGTTAGCATCTCCCCAGATTTTCCAATGTTCGGTTAGGTCATATCCTACTTTGGCATAACCTCCATATTGCTCAAAAGCCATATTTTCTCGATGGCCATCGGTTCGGTTATACGACCCTGTCAACACACTACTGAACCGGTCTTTCTTTATTTGGTTGGACGCTTCTGTCTGTAGTGTCCCATAAGAGCCTCCTGTAAGATTAACGGTTGTTTTCATACCGTCTTCCTGCTGCTTGCGGGTTACAATATTGACCACTCCTCCCATTGCATTTGAACCGTACAGTACGGAGGCAGGTCCTCGCAATACTTCTACACGTTCGGCAAGCATTGTCTGATAGGCATCGGCGATGGGATGCCCCATGAGCCCCATATATTGTGGATGACCGTCAATCAACACCAACAAACCTGTGGTAGGGCTACCGCCTATGCCGCGTAAAGTCATACTTCCAGCTGCACCGGTAGACACACCATATCCCATAATGCCGCGTGATGTTGCGAAAAAACCGGGAACCTGTTCGGTCAGTACGGGTAAAAGTGACGGCTCATAACGCTGTTCTATTGTGGGGCGGTCTACTACAGAAATAGTCATGGGCAGGTGGCGTATGTCAGTCGCATTTCGGGTTCCTGTGACGACCACTTCATCGGTCGTAATGGTACGGGTCATTTGCAGGCTGTCTTGCTGCTGCGCCTGTAAAGAGTAGCTTCCCAGCAAACATGCCAAAAAGGCTCCGGTGATTTTTTTGGTAGCACGCAAAGTTGTTATGAAATCCCGAATGACGGGAAACATTTCCTGTACGGTTTTTATTTTGTCACAGGCTGTCTCAAGCGGACACCATCCTGTCTTATTCCGGTTTATGATGTGAGGAACTTCTTGTGAAAAACTTACGTTTATACCAGCTTGTTGCAATACGCCAAGGGCTGGTACACTTATGACATCGGCATATACTTGTTTTATGCCTCCTAGTACCATGAGTGCAGCAGCCCCTTTCCCTATTACCTTATCGGCAACAGACGCACCCTCCATAAAGGATGCGTCTGTCTGATATAAGTCATACAAGTCGGCTACTCCCCGCTGGGTAAAAGTCCGGATTTCTGTATCTTTTTTAATCACACAGGAATATCTTCCTGTGTGCAATATTTCAATGATGTCTTCCAAAATCTTATTTTTTCGATTTACAATTTTTGTTGCTTCAACTGTTCCACGTATTTATCAATCCGTTGTAATTCTTTCGGTATGTTGATGGACTGCGGGCAGTGTGGCGAACATTGGTTACAACCGATGCAATGATTGGCTTGCCTCAGTCTGGGTACACTACGGTCGTAACCAATCAAAAAGGCACGGCGTGCCTTCCGGTAATTCTCATCCTGACTACTTTCAGCAACATGTCCTTCATTGACACATTTGTTGTAATGTACCAGGATAGCCGGGATATCTATGCCATAAGGACAGGGCATGCAATATTTGCAGTCATTACAGGGAATGGTGGGGTATTGTGCCATGAGGCTGGCTGTATCATACAAAAACTGCTTTTCTTCTTCAGTTAGAGGAATCAGTGGTGAATATGTACGGATATTGTCCTGTAAATGTTCCATATAAGTCATTCCACTCAGTACGGTAAGTACATATTCAGGTGAACCGGCAAATCTGAAGGCCCATGAAGCAACGCTGCTGTCGGGACGGCGCTGTTTGAGACGTGCCACAATGTGTTCGGGTACGTTTGAAAGACGACCGCCGAGCAACGGTTCCATAATAATGGCTGGAATTTTCCGCTTCTCCAGTTCTGCATAAAGATATTCGGCGTTTACATTTCTGCCGGTGGCATGTTGCCAGTCCAGATAATTGAGCTGTATTTGGACAAAATCCCAATGTACTTTCTCATGCATGGCCAGTACTTCGTCAAAAACAGCTGTTGTTCCGTGGAATGAGAAGCCAAGGTGACGTATGCGGCCGGCTTTACGTTCTTCTAACAGATAGTCGAGTATTCCGTTTTCAATGTAGCGGGCGTTAAAAGTTTCGATGCCTCCATTACCGATAGAGTGCAACAGATAATAGTCTATATAATCAACTTGCAGGTCGATAAAAGACTGCTTATACATTTTAATGGAATTTTCTCGGGTGAAATTTGAGAAGTTTGACAGCTTCGTGGCTATCTTGAATGATTCACGCGGATATCTTTTCAAGGCAATGCCTGTAGCCTTCTCGCTCCAGCCCTGAACGTATACCGGAGATGTATCGTAATAATTCACACCGTGGGCCATGGCATAATCGACCAGTTTATTTACAGCATCCTGGTCAATCAGGTCTCCTTTTCCATCGGGAGATGGTACGGTAGGCCATCGCATGCAGCCATATCCTAAAATGGATATCTTGTCATCAATAATACCTGGAAAACTGCGATAGGTCATTTCGCCTGTGGCACCATTTGCTGTTGAACTACTGACTTTATTGCTTTCTTGGGTATTGCACCCATAAAATGCTGCCGTAGAAGTGGCGGCTGTAATTCCCACTATTTTTAAGAATTCACGGCGATTGATATGCTTGTTGTTATAATGTTCTTCCATTGTATGTGAATGTTTTTAGATAATACGATGTCTTTCATGTCCTTCTACATAGATGGCGCTGAACGGGCGAGACGGACAAAGATTTTCACAGGCTCCACATCCGATGCAGCGCTCTGTGTTGACGGCCGGTATTTTAGGCGACTGTTCATTTGCAGGATCTGACGGAATCATTTGTATGGCTCCGCTTGGGCAATGACGGGCACAGTTACCGCATTCTACGCCATCAGTCAGTGGTATACAATTTTCTTTTATCCATACGGCATGACCTATCTGAGTAGATGATTTTGTGGCCAAATCCGTTAATTGGATTGCTCCGGTTGGGCATACTTCTGAACATTTGTTGCATTCGGGCCTGCAATATCCGCGTTCGTATGACATTTCCGGTTGCATCAGCTTTTGCAGGTCGGTTGAGGGCCGCAACACTTGATTGGGGCATACCGATACACATAATTGACAGGCCGTACAGTGTTGTGCCATATGCCTAGCGTTTTGTGAACCGGGAGGCAATATGGGAGTATTGCGGTTAGGTATCTTTTTCTTTTCAATGACAGCCAGTCCGCCATCTACTTTCTTTTCTTGCGCTTTGAGCAGTGCAGTGCTTGCAACCAGGGCGGTTGCTGTAAGAAAACTGCGGCGGTTCCCGTTTGCTTCCGCCGTTTGTTCTTTTGCTGACTGTTTATTAGTTACAGCTTGATTTTTCTTGTTCAAGGGAACATATTTATAGGATATGGCATGGTGCTTGCAATGTTCAATACAGTCCATGCACACCACACAACGGCTGTAATCGATAGCGTGTTTCTTTGAATCAATGCACGATGCTTTGCAATGACGTGAACACAAGGTACAGGAATTACATTTGCTTGTGTCTATTGTGATGCGAAAAAGCGAATAGCGGGAAAGGAAGCCTAAAACAGTACCGACTGGACAAATTGTATTGCAATAGGTTCGTCCGTTCCGCCCGGCTAATATGATTAATACGAGGAGGGTAAGAACGGCGATGATAAAGGTTGGCAGACTCTTAATCCATACTTCAGTCTCGTAAAAAGCATAACTGTCTGCCCGCTCTGCCAAGTAGGCAAAAAAGTTGTTCCCCCATTGCCACAACGGTTGGAACAGGTTATTTGCTATGCGGCCATACGCACTGTAAGGTGCCAGCAGGGCAGCCAATGAGCCAAAACCAGCAACAAGGGCTATGACAAATATGCCGAGCATGCTGTATCGTAGTGCTGAGAGGGCAGGCGAGTAACTGTAAGGCAACTTTTTGCGCTTGCCGGCTTTTCTTCCAAACCAAGCAACGATGTCCTGAAATACTCCCAATGGACAAATGACGGAACAATAAATCCTTCCGAATATCCACGTCAATATTATTAATAAAAGCACGACACCTACATTAAGCGCCAATAGTGCCGGCAAAAATTGAATTTTTGCCAACCAACCAAACCACCCGTGTAAGGTTCCTGAAAAATCCAAGAAAAGTAAGGTGATAAGTGCAAAACAAACAATTGCAAAAGTTAGTCTGATTTTACGTAACATATCTTTAATTAGTTAGATGATAAAAACCATATTTTGTGAAAGTCAAATTGTTCTTGCAAAGATAATTTATTGTGGCAAATTGATTGGATTTTTATTCTTATTTCTTTTCTTAAAAATGTGAATGAACTTATTTAATGCCAATTTATAATAGCTTTATCGCTATTGGCTGAATATTGTTTATGTCTTATGTTAAATTATTTGTCGGATTGTTGAAGTTTTGATTTTACTTATTTTGAATGTAAAATATGTCATTTTATAACTAAAGTTTCTATTTATGTTTTAAATTGTTATTTTGTACCTTCTACAATACATTTTAGTTATGCTAAATCTGTAAATACTTTGTCTTTTGAAAGCTAATTTATATTTTTGCATTCAATTTGAAATAAATACATGTAATAATGTGGAAAAATGAAAGTTTATTTCGTTTTATCCGAACTATTGTATAATATGAAAAGGAATAGTGAGACACAAGGACAATGTGGCCTTTATGATTGCAGTAATGAGCATGATGCTTGTGGTGTAGGCATGATAGTTGATATTCATGGAAATAAATCGCATGAGTTGGTCGATTCGGCACTGAAGGTATTGGAAAACATGAAGCATCGGGGAGCTGAAGGGGCAGACAACAAGACAGGAGACGGAGCGGGTATCATGCTGCAAATTCCTCATGAATTTATTCTTTTACAAGGTATTCCTGTTCCGGAAAAGGGAAAATATGGTACGGGATTGGTTTTCCTTCCCAAAGCAGCGGACGAACAAGAGAAAATCTTGCAGATTATGATTGAAGAAATTGAACGTGAAGGACTTTCATTAATGCATTTGCGTTCAGTTCCAGTCAACTCTGCCATTCTCGGAAAGAGCGCTCTCGAAACAGAACCGGATATAAAACAGATGTTTGTGACAGGAGTAACTGAAACTGAGAATTTCGAGCGTGTTTTATATGTCATTCGAAAAAAGATAGAAAAGAGAGTTACACATAAGGATTTTTACATCCTGTCATTGTCTAGCCGGAATATCGTTTATAAAGGTATGCTTTCTTCCATACAGGTGAGAGAATATTTTTGCGACCTGACACAACCTTATTTTACAAGTGGGTTGGCTATTGTGCATTCTCGCTTCAGTACTAATACATTTCCTACATGGAGTTTGGCGCAACCATTTCGGTTGTTGGCACACAACGGTGAAATAAATACGATCAGAGGAAACCGTGGATGGATGAAAGCTCGTGAAAGTGTACTTTCCACTCCACAGCTGGGCAATGTTAAAGAACTTGGTTCTATTTTGCAACCTGATATGAGTGATAGCGCCTCGCTTGACAATGTCCTGGAATTTTTTGTCATGTCAGGGCTGAGTCTTCCGCATGCAATGGCAATGCTTGTACCCGAGTCATTTAATGACAAAAATCCGATTAGTGAAGATTTAAAGGCTTTTTATGAGTACCATTCCATTTTAATGGAACCGTGGGATGGTCCTGCAGCCTTACTTTTCAGTGACGGGCGTTATGCTGGTGGTATGCTCGACCGCAATGGCTTGCGTCCGGCTCGTTATCTGGTGACGAAAAATGATATAATGGTGGTTGCCAGTGAAGCGGGCGTCATCAGCTTTGAACCGGAAACAATTAAAGAAAAAGGAAGGCTGCAACCTGGAAAAATATTATTGGTAGATACCAAAGAAGGACAGATTTATTATGACGGTGAATTGAAGGAACAGCTGGCTTTAGCAAAGCCCTATAAACAGTGGCTTGCAGCCAATCGCATAGAACTGGATACTTTAAAAAGTGGAAGAAAGGTTGAAAATGCGGTCAATGACTATTTCCGTAAATTAAATGCTTTTGGATTTACGCGCGAAGACATTGAGAAGACAATCGTTCCAATGTGCACAACTGCCTCCGAACCAACCGCCTCGATGGGTAATGATACCCCGTTGGCTGTTTTGTCGCAAAAGCCTCAGTTGTTGTTTAACTATTTCAGGCAGCAGTTTGCTCAGGTAACTAATCCGCCAATAGATCCTATTCGTGAGGAACTTATCATGTCGTTGACTGAATACATTGGTGCAGTGGGTAATAACATTTTGCAACCGGATGAAAGTCATTGCAAAATGGTACGTTTACCACATCCTATATTAACCAATACACAATTGGATATATTATGTAATATCCGTTACAAAGGATTTAAAACGGTAAAACTGCCTATGCTGTTTGAAGCTTGTCGGGGAAAAAACGGTTTGCAGGAAGCATTAGACGCATTGTGCAAAAAGGCCGAAGAGTCAGTTGTAGATGGTGCCAACTATATTGTTTTGTCTGACCGTGATATTGATGCCAGGTATGCGGCTATTCCATCTCTTTTAGCTGTCAGTGCAGTGCATCACCATTTGATAGCTGTGCAAAAGCGTGTACAAACAGCTTTAATTGTAGAGAGCGGTGAGATACGTGAAGTCATGCATGCAGCCCTGCTGTTAGGCTATGGAGCCAGTGCAATCAATCCATATATGGCATTTGCCGTGCTTGATGCATTGGTAAAGCAAGGGGACATACAATTGAATTATGAAACGGCCGAGAAAAACTATATTAAGGCTGTTTGTAAAGGATTGTATAAGGTTATGAGTAAGATGGGAATCAGCACTATCCGGTCTTACAGAGGAGCGAAAATATTTGAGGCAATAGGATTGAGCGAAGAATTGTTGAGAGAATATTTTGGAACAGAAACTTCTTCTATTGGTGGAATCCGGTTGGAGGAAATAGCCAAAGATTACATCGCTTTCCATGATGCAGGTTTTTTAGCCGAAGAAATGGATGAATTATTGCCTCATATCGGTTTATTTTCATATCGCAAAGATGGGGAGAAACATGCGTGGAATCCTGAAACAATCAGTGCATTGCAGCTGGCAACCAGATTGGGAAGCTATGCCAAGTTTAAAGAGTTTACATCTAAGGTAGATAAGAAGGAAACGCCTGTTTTTTTACGCGATTTCTTCCGGTTTAAGAAGAATCCCATACCTATCGATCAGGTTGAACCGGTTGAAGAGATAGTCAGGCATTTTGTGACCGGAGCTATTTCGTTTGGAGCAATCAGCAAAGAGGCACACGAGGCTTTGGCTTTGGCTATGAATAAACTGGGAGCCCGTAGCAACACTGGTGAGGGAGGGGAAGATTCGCAACGGTTTCATGAAAAATACGATGGAATTTCATTGTGTAGCAAGACCAAGCAGGTTGCTTCCGGCCGTTTTGGCGTTACTGCAGAATATCTGGTCAATGCCGAGGAAATTCAGATAAAAGTGGCTCAAGGAGCCAAACCGGGTGAAGGGGGGCAATTGCCTGGTTTCAAGGTCGATGGTGTCATTGCACGTACGCGGCATTCTATTCCTGGTATATCACTTATTTCACCTCCGCCGCATCATGATGTTTATTCGATAGAAGACCTGGCTCAACTGATATTTGATTTGAAGAATGTTAATCCCAAAGCGAAAATCAGTGTTAAACTGGTTGCAGAAAGTGGAGTTGGTACGATTGCTGCCGGTGTGGCAAAAGCCAAAGCCGACCTGATTGTAATATCGGGAGCTGAGGGAGGAACAGGGGCTTCACCTTCTTCATCCATGCGCTATGCTGGTATTTCGCCGGAAATAGGTTTGAGCGAAACACAACAGACATTGGTATTGAATGGGCTTCGTGGGAAAGTACGCTTACAGACTGACGGGCAACTGAAAACAGGACATGATGTTATCAGTATGGCACTTTTGGGTGCGGAAGAATTTGCGTTTGGTACAGCAGCCCTTATTGTACTGGGATGCGTAATGATGCGCAAATGCCATGCCAATACCTGCCCGGTAGGAGTCGCTACACAAGACCCCAAGCTTCGCGAGCATTTTCGTGGCCATTACGAGTATGTTGTCAATTATTTCCGCTTTTTAGCTCAGGAGGTTCGTGAGTATTTGGCCGAGATGGGATTCACACACCTGGAAGATATTGTGGGACGTACCGATTTGATAGAGATTACTCCCCGTGTTTCCGGCACAAAAGCTTCTTTGCTCGATTTTGGAAAAATGTTGTATCGGGTTGATAATCAGACAGCATGTCATAACATAGATGTACAGCAGCATGACATTGACCATGTAATGGATAGCGCCATCCTTAAAGCCGCCAAAGAGGCGATAGAAAATAGCAAGGATGTTTCATTGGAATATGCCATCGCAAATACGGACCGTTCGGTCGGTGCAATGCTTTCAGGGGCTGTCGCTGCAAAATATGGAGCAGCAGGATTACCGGAGCAGACCATTCAGATTAAATTTAAAGGGTCGGCCGGTCAAAGCTTCGGAGCATTTTTGGCACATGGTATTTGTTTCCGTCTTGAAGGTGAAGCCAATGACTATTTGGGAAAAGGCCTGAGTGGAGGACGCATATCGGTACAACCGCCTGTACGGAGTGGTTTTGCAGCTGAGGAAAACGTAATAGTAGGTAATACGTTACTGTATGGTGCAACAAGTGGCGAAGTCTATATTAATGGCAGGGCAGGTGAGCGTTTTGCTGTTCGCAACTCGGGAGCTGTTGCCGTGGTTGAAGGTGTAGGAGACCATTGCTGTGAATATATGACAGGAGGACGTGTAGTTGTTTTAGGAGAAACGGGACGCAACTTTGCTGCCGGAATGAGTGGGGGTGTAGCCTATGTGTGGGACAAGCACCGAAATTTTGACTATTTCTGCAACATGGATATGGTAGAGTTGTCGTTGTTGGAAGATGCCGCTTCACGTAAAGAATTGCATGAATTGATTCGCCAACACTATTTTTACACCAGTTCGGAACTGGCCCGTACAATGCTTGACAATTGGAACCGCTATGTAGATGAATTTATTCAGGTAACACCAATTGAATATAAGAAAGTGCTTGCCGAAGAACAGATGCGTAAATTGCAGGAAAAAATAGCAGAAGTCCAAAGAGATTATTAATGAAATGAAGATTAATTTATATTGATTGATATGGGAAATCCAAAAGCTTTTCTGACTGTCCCCAGACAAGAAGCCGGTTATCGTCCGATACACGACCGCATTGCAGATTTTGGAGAAGTGGAACAAACTTTAAACACTAGTGAACGCAAGCTGCAGGCATCACGCTGTATGGATTGCGGAGTACCTTTTTGTCATTGGGCATGTCCGTTGGGCAACCGGCCACCTGAATTTCAGGATGCTCTTTATAAAGGGAAATGGCTGGAAGCCTATCGTATATTAACTCGCACGAACGATTTTCCCGAATTTACGGGACGTGTGTGTCCGGCATTGTGTGAAAAGAGCTGTGTCCTGAAGTTGAGTTTCAACGCACCAGTTACTGTACGTGAAAACGAGGCCGCCATTATTGAAGCTGCTTTTCGGGAAGGATATGTAATCCCCGAACAGTATAAACGCAACGGAAAGAAAGTGGCTGTTATCGGCTCCGGCCCGGCAGGACTGGCTGTTTCCAACCAGCTGAATCGTAAGGGGTATGAAGTGACTGTGTTTGAAAAAATGGAATATGTTGGAGGACTGTTGCGTTTCGGAATTCCCAATTTTAAACTGCATAAACCTATTATTGACAGACGTATTGGGATTATGGAAGCCGAAGGCATAACATTTAAAACCAATACAGAGGTAGACTTGTTAAAATTGCCGGAGGGATATGATGCCTATTGCATTTGTACCGGGACGCCACAGGCACGTGATTTAAATATACCGGGACGTGATTTGCGTGGTATATACTTTGCAATGGATTTGCTAGCTCAGCAAAACCGTGTATTGGCTGGTCAGGCTTTCTCAAAAGAGGAACGTATATCTGCCAAAGGGAAGCATGTCCTGGTGATCGGTGGAGGAGATACGGGAAGTGATTGTATCGGTACGAGTAACCGTCAGGGGGCATTGAGTGTGACGCAAATTGAAATTATGCCACAACCTCCAGTGGACTATAACCCGGCAACTCCGTGGCCCCAATGGCCGCAAGTGCTGAAAACCAGCAGCAGCCATGAAGAAGGATGTACGCGGCGTTGGAATTTGTCTTCTTGTCGTTTTCTCGGTAAGAACGGGCATGTTTCCGGTGTTGAGGTGGAGGAAGTGGAGTGGCTTCCCAATCAGGATGGTGGGCGTCCGATTGTGCATTCCACCGGGCGTAAGGAAATTTTAAAGGCTGATTTGGTTTTGTTGGCAATGGGTTTTTTAAAACCGGTGTTGCCTGAGTTGCCGGAAAATGTTTTTGTGGCTGGAGATGTGTCAACTGGTCCAAGTCTGGTTGTAAAGTGTATTGCATCCGGTCATAAGGCGGCCGAACAGATTGACCGATATTGCAAGCCTAATGACTGAGTCTGTAATGATAGCATCGGGCAAGATAAGTTACTGATTAGAGAACGTGGAATTAATTTATTAGAACCAGTAAAAGGAATAAGACAATGTGTGGGATAGCAGCAATATTTAATATTAAACAACAGACTCCGGAATTGAGAGTGAAGGCTTTGTCAATGGCTAAGAAGATTCGCCATCGCGGACCGGACTGGAGTGGCATCTATTGCGGAGGAACAGCTATATTGGCCCATGAACGGCTCTCTATTGTTGATCCGCAAAGTGGAGGACAACCCTTGTATTCGCCCGATCGTAATTTGATTCTTGCTGTGAACGGTGAGATTTACAATCATCGTGATATAAGAAAATTGTATAAGGACGATTACGAATTTCAGACCGGAAGCGATTGTGAGGTTATCCTGGCGCTTTATCGCAAAAAAGGAATTCATTTCCTGAAAGATTTGAACGGAATATTTGCTTTTGCACTGTACGATGCAGAGCGCGATGAGTTTTTAATAGCCCGTGATCCCATAGGGGTAATTCCTTTGTACATTGGATACGACCATGACGGTAAGGTGTATTGCGCCAGTGAACTGAAAGCCCTTGAAGGTTTTTGTGAGCGCTATGAACCATTCTTGCCCGGACACTATTATTACAGCCGTGAGGGGCAGGTGAAGCGTTGGTACACCCGCGACTGGATGGAATATGATGCCGTGAAAGACAACCGGACATCTGTATCGGCCGTTCACGATGCTTTGGAAGCAGCTGTGCGCAGGCAGTTGATGAGCGATGTACCTTACGGGGTTTTGTTATCGGGTGGTCTCGACAGTTCCGTTATTTCGGCCATCGCTAAAAAATATGCTGCCCGTAGAGTAGAAACCGATGGCCAGAAAGAAGCATGGTGGCCTCAGTTACATTCGTTTGCAATTGGACTAAAAGGGGCGCCTGATTTGATAAAGGCACGTGAGGTGGCCGACTATATCGGAACGGTTCACCATGAAATAAACTACTCTATTCAAGAAGGCCTTGATGCCGTACGCGATGTCATTTATTACATTGAGACTTATGATGTAACGACTGTGCGTGCCTCTACTCCTATGTATCTGTTGGCTCGTGTCATTAAAAGCATGGGCATTAAGATGGTTTTAAGCGGAGAAGGTGCCGACGAGGTTTTTGGAGGATATTTGTATTTTCATAAGGCTCCCGATGCGAAGGCTTTTCATGAAGAGACTGTACGCAAGCTTTCCAAATTATACTTGTACGATTGCCTGCGCGCCAATAAATCGCTTTCTGCATGGGGTGTAGAAGGACGTGTGCCGTTCCTTGACAAGGAGTTTCTGGATGTGGCAATGCGTATGAACCCTAAAGATAAAATGTGTCCGGGGCAGGTGATAGAAAAGAAAATCATTCGGGAAGCCTTTTCAGACTTATTGCCTCAAAGTGTGGCATGGAGACAGAAAGAGCAGTTTAGCGATGGAGTAGGGTATAGCTGGATAGACACGCTGAAGGCTGTGACTTCGCAGGCTGTAAGTGATGAGCAAATGGCCGAGGCAGCCGTTCGTTTCCCTATTAATACTCCAAAAACGAAGGAAGAATATTATTATCGTAGTATATTTGAGGAATATTTTCCCAGTGACAGTGCGGCACGAAGCGTACCGAGTGTTCCCAGTGTGGCATGTTCTACGGCAGAAGCACTGGCATGGGACGCTTCGTTTAAAAACATGAATGAGCCAAGCGGCCGTGCCGTGGCAGGAGTACATGCAGATGCATACAAGGTTGCTGACAAATGAGAAACAGGAAAACTATGAAGATAAAATTTACAAAGATGCACGGGGCAGGCAATGACTATATATACGTCAATACCTTGCAATACCCCATCAGCGAACCTGGGAAGATGGCAGTGCTATGGAGCCGTCCGCATACCGGTATCGGAAGCGACGGACTGGTACTGATTGGTGCTTCGGATAAGGGAGATTTCAGCATGCGTATATTCAATGCGGACGGTTCGGAAGCCATGATGTGTGGAAATGCCAGCCGTTGCATAGGAAAATATGTCTACGAATATGGACTGACTGCAAAAACGACCGTCCTGCTTGACACACTCTCTGGAATCAAGACACTGGATTTGCATGTTGGCAATGAGAACAAGGTAGAGGCGGTAACGGTGGACATGGGCATTCCTTCCGACATCCACTGGGTTGATTTAGGTGGACAGCTGCCTTTTCAAAAAGGGCTTGCCGTGTCAATGGGGAATCCTCATCTGGTAATCTTTGTAGAGGATGCAGAGTCGGTTGATATAGCAAGGTTCGGAGCCGTGTTGGAGCATCACCCCCATTTCCCCGACAGGGTAAACGTGGAATTTGTGCAGGTACTCGACAGGAGTCATATGCGTATGCGTGTATGGGAACGCGGTTCCGGTATCACGCAAGCCTGTGGCACAGGGGCATGTGCCAGCGCCGCCGCTGCTGTTTATGCTGGTTTGTGCACGGGCGAGGTAGACGTCAGAATGGATGGCGGTTCGCTCAGCCTGCAATGGGGCGGCAAGGATAAACATCTGAAGATGACTGGTCCGGCAGTCAAGGTTTTCGATGGTGAAATTGATATGTGAGTATGTAATTAAAATCTTATGAAATTATGGCATTAGTTAATGAGCATTTTTTAAAACTTCCTGGAAGTTATTTGTTTTCAGATATAGCAAAAAGAGTCAATACGTTTAAGGTGACTCATCCCAAACACCGGCTGATCCGGCTGGGGATAGGCGATGTAACCCGTCCGCTTCCACAAGCCTGCATTGAGGCCATGCACCGTGCGGTTGACGAGTTGGCCAGTGTGGATACGTTCCGGGGATATGGACCTGAGCAGGGATATGATTTTTTGATAGATGCCATTATCAAGCACGACTTTGCATCGCGCGGCATCAGCCTTACGCCCTCCGAAGTATTTATCAGCGATGGAGCCAAAAGCGATACGGGCAACATCGGAGAACTGTTGCGCTGGGACAACAGTATGGCCATTACCGATCCGGTGTATTCGGTGTATGTCGACAGCAATATCATGTGCGGGCGTTCGGGGGTGTTGGACAAAGACGGAAAATGGAACAATGTGACCTATCTGCCTTGTACGGCAGAGAACGATTTTATACCCGATATTCCGGACCATCGCGTGGATTTGATCTATCTCTGTTATCCCAATAATCCCACCGGAACCACCTTGACCCATGAACAACTGAAGAAGTGGGTGGACTATGCACTGGCCAACGATACGCTGATTGTTTTTGACGCCGCCTACGAGGCATACATTCGCGAGCCGAATGTCCCGCATTCCATCTATGAGATACGCGGAGCCAAAAAGGTGGCTATTGAAATACGCAGTTTCTCAAAAACAGCCGGTTTTACCGGAGTACGTTGCGGCTATACGGTGATACCGAAGGAAGTGACTGCCGCAAGCCTTGACGGCAAACGCATTCCGCTCAATCCGTTGTGGAACCGCCGGCAATGTACCAAATTCAATGGCACGAGCTATATCACCCAGCGCGGTGCAGAGGCGGTCTATTCGACGGACGGACAAAAACAAGTAAAAGAGATAATTGATTATTATATGGAAAATGCCCGCTATATGTACAACAGCCTGAAAGAAGCCGGATTCAAAGTCTATGGCGGAATCAACGCGCCTTATATCTGGCTGAAGGCACCCGATGGGATGACTTCCTGGAAATTCTTCGACCAGCTCCTGTATGAGGCCAACGTCGTAGGTACTCCGGGAGTCGGTTTCGGGCCTAGCGGGGAAGGGTATTTGCGCCTGACGGCTTTCGGCGACAAGGAAGACTGCATGGAAGCCATGTATCGCATTAAGAAGTGGAGATAGGCGGGCGCTGATAAGCTCATTGCTACCGCGACTTCGGCAATGATAGGGTGTCATATTTTTTCTACGCTCTGTACAGGCGGGTTACAAGCCGTTTTTTACAAGGCTAAACCTTTACGATGTCAAAGTTGAACTTCGAGGTGCTGAAAGTTCAACTTTGACCGTCTCGAAGTTCAACTTCGGGAAAATCCTCTCCAGACAGG
>Ga0192244_10115_pt1 | contig 33504 bp, 34 predicted proteins | sample Koala_Koa27_L3_FD_131234 | JGI IMG/M metagenome (GOLD analysis project Ga0192244, IMG submission 131234) | Enriched cells from koala feces incubated with labeled cellulose particles, San Francisco Zoo, California, United States - Koala_Koa2-7_L3 ... | reverse complement strand
TGAGATCCAGGCTCAGTACTCCTAGAATGGACTTTGCGTCAATGGTTACCCTGGTGTAAAATACGTCAATATCAAAGTCACACCTGGTAGCTTCCTCTACAAACCGCTTTGCTTCAGCTATTGTTGGTAACATAATCTTCTTTTCTTTCATAGTTCAGTCTCCTTTTAGGGGCACCCCCTGATCCCTGTTGCACGGATCCGGGTGTCCATCAATGACAATTGGAAAGGTTGAAATATATATATCACTATTATATTCAATTGTCAAATTTCGTTTCACCCCTCGCCCCTGCCGGGGGGAGGAATTTTTATGTCCATTATCACCTAAACAACAAAAAAATCCGTTATTTTTTTGTAAAATAGTTCAGGACAGTTCCCAAATTTCTGGGGAACCATCCTGATTCTTATCCGCTGCAGCCTGATTTTGTTCATTGAATTTTAGCTTTTCATAGAAAATTCCGGCCCGAAGCCATCATTTACCGCTTTAAAACAAGGTGCTGCGGCAGTCCGTTGACCATAAACGGCTGATAATCTCCCTGGATCAGCGGCTCCACATAGTTGACAAATTCCTGGGTCACATAACTGCCGTCTTTGTTCACCCAGTTCCTGGGCACCACCTTTTCATTGTTTGCGATCTTGTGCACATCATAGATACCTGCCGCGCTCATATACGGATCATCTGAAACACGGTCGATCACCACCATCTTACCGGTATCTCCCTCATCCGCTGCCTTCACAGCAGCGCCGCCCACCATGAAGGCCTCATTGATATCCACTCTGGACGCCATATGGGAGGCACTTCTCTGCAGGGTTGAAAGTTCTACGGACCTGGCCTTGCAGCCCAGTTCAGCAGCCAGGAAACCTGCCAGATAATCTGCCGTACCTGCCAGCTGCTTGTGTCCGAATGCATCCACATAATCGCTTCCGCCTGCCAGCTGGCACACGTACCGTCCATCCAAAACCTTGATTCCCTCAGAAACGGCGATCACACTGGATGGTTTTTTCTCAATAAGATCCTTGCATTTTTTAAGGAATTTATCAATGTCAAAGGGAATTTCCGGCAGGTAAATAAGATCCGGTCCGCAGCAGTCCTCAGTCCTTGCAAGAGCCGTGGAACCGGTCAGCCATCCCGCATTCCTTCCCATACATTCCATGATCGTGATGGTCTTGCGCTTAAAGGAAAGGCCCATGGCATCCCGTATCACTTCCTTGGTGGATGTGGCTATGTACTTGGCAGCGCTTCCAAAGCCAGGGGTATGGTCCGTCAGCGCCAGATCATTGTCAATGGTTTTTGGAACCCCCAGGAACTTCTGGTCATGGCCCTTCACAATGGCATAGTCTGACAGCTTCTTTATGGTATCCATGGAGTCGTTGCCGCCAATATAGATAAAGACTTCGATCTGCAGCTTATCCAGGATCCCGAAAATCTTTTCATAAAATCCTGGATTCTCATGGATGTCCGGCAGCTTATAGCGGCAGGAACCCAAAAATGCAGAGGGCGTCCGCTTTAACAGCTCAATATCCATGTCCGAGTGGATCTGAGTGGACAAGTCCACATACATTTCCTCCAACAGGCCTTCAATCCCATGGAGCATTCCATACACCTTGTGGAATCCCCTCTCCTTTGCCGTCTTGTATACCCCTGCCAGACTGGAATTGATAACTGCCGTGGGTCCTCCTGACTGCCCAACTATGATATTACGTCTTTTCCCCATACAATATCCCCTTTCTTAGTAGTATTAATAATGGCCGTCCGGCTCATCAAACTCACTCTCATCGTTCCCATCGCCCTCATATCCACCCATAAACTCCCTGGAGGATACCCGCTTATTGTCACGCTCCTGCTCTACCAGCTGGGATAACTGTTCCTTCACCGCCTCGCAATTCCTGATATTATGTATATCAAAGGCCTTCATGGTCTTGTCGCTGCTGTCCACATGGATCGTGCCCAGCCCAACGATCCTCTGCCAAAAGGACCTGCGCAGGGATAGGTCCAGAATGCGGTACAGACGCACCTCATCCTCATGTATATTCAACATACCCGACTTGATAAAAAGACGGTCTTCCGTCAGTCCATATACAGTAAAGGTCCAGGGCAGACCCAGCCAGTTTCGTTTTCTGTCTCTCCATACCAAATCATCACGTTTCATTTCCAGTTCCTCCTCTGAGCGATCCTGCCAATGTCTCTTTTCCTATTGTACTATAAATTCTCGCAAATTTCCATAAAAATCTCGCAAATACATTCATAATTCTGCGTTTTTTCTCTTTTGTTTCCAATGTTTTCTTATAACTCATAAAAACGCTCCTATCTTCTGAACAAATGAAAACAGCTGCCCAAAGGACAGCTGTTGATGATCTCTTGATGATCTCTGTTTTTCTATATCTCTGTTTCTTCTATACCCTCAGTGGACAAGGGGACACACGGTTTTGCACCACAGCTTTGCGATTCTGCGGCGTTACTGTCGCTCGGCGTATGTCCCCCTTGTCCACTGAGGGTAATTATAGTGTATGTATATCTCAATCCTTAAGGTTCTCCTGTTCAGCGTCTTCCTCCTGCTCCTCAGGCAATTCCACTTCTTCCCAGATAAAACCGCCGGCGGTTTTCTGAGCCCCGCTGAGGGCACATGACAGGCTTCTTCTGCTGATCTTCAGGCTTCTGCTGGCATGGGCAATGGAAAGGAACTCCCCAACCACCTCTCCGTCCGGGGTTTTTGAAGCAATGGCCGCTTATCGTGGTTTCCTATTTTACTTGTAAGATCGATCTCTATGTTCTCCTTGGGAGAATCCACCAAAACCTTCCTCCACACAAATCCGCCTCCGGTTCTGCGCTCGCCGTGAGCCGCCCTGGCTATGGAGCCAATGGAAACTCCTGTGGCCTCATGGGCCGCCCTGGAGCTTTTGTAGTCTGCCAGATACACACCTTCTGTAGAATATTGACGATATACATAACCTGCACTAATTGTCCGACTCATCTGTAGTATTATCCTCCCGTTATTGTAAGATTGCCAAATGCACATAGTCATTATATCAACTATTGACTTCTTTGTCCAGACAACTCCTTACACGTATACCTCCCCCTATTTATAGTGTATTCGTTTTTGCGAAGATGTTTTTTTCAAAACACTACCGCCCGCTGTCTGCCTTTTCTCAAAAAGGCTTGTACTTGTTGCAAAAGTCATAGTAATTTTCCATTGTTTGTGATAAATTATATATATCAAACATTCAGCACGGAGGTAATGGAATATGTATGCAGAATTTACAGATGACCTGATTACAGGTAATGAGATGATTGATTCCCAGCACAAGGAGCTGATCAGCAAGATCAACGACCTATTAAAGAGCTGCGAGGAACGGTCCAACCAGAGCGGGGCGGCCAGGATGTTAAACTTCCTGGCAGACTATACAGACTATCACTTCAGGGAAGAGGAGGAACTCCAGGCTTCCATCAATTATCCTGGCATCAATGAGCACAAGGAGAAACACAAAGAGCTGAGGAACACCGTACAGGAACTCCACGAGATGCTTATGGAGGAGGAAGGTCCCACTGATGCATTTGTGGAAAAGGTCAGTGAAAAAGTCAGGGACTGGCTCTACTACCACATCCAGACCTTTGACCGCTCTGTGGCGGAATTCAAATTCATGAGGGACAACGCGGAGCGTATCTGATGTCCCCACATTCAAAACAGCCGATTCCAGGCACCGGACCAGGTGCTGGAATCGGCTGTTCTTGATTAAAAATCTACTCTTCCTCCGGCCTCTTAATTCCCACCGGTCTCACTGAGATTCCATTTATTTCCACATGTTCATTGATGGCAATGACAATACAGGGCCGCCCCTCTATCATCCTGTTTTCCACCAGATAGGTTTTATCCGGCGCAACCTTGATGCTCACATCCGGGGTCTTGATCTCAAAACTCTTTGTGTTCACCACGTTTGCCGCCACAAAGCTGGTTCCCGGGCCATCCTCCACTTGCGCGTACCGCTGTTCAAATTCTTCCAGCTTTTCCGGCGTTGCCCCATTGGTCTCCAGAAGCTTTTTCACCTGATACTTATCCAGGGTCAGGGGAACGGGCTCATCCTTTGTCTCCTCCACCAGCTCGGCCAGGTTCTCGTGAATGGTCTTCACCGTCTCAAAATCGCAGTTTTCTCCCAATGTCTCCTCCACAATGGCCTGGAAGGTTTCCTTCTGGCTCTTGGCCGACATGGGAACCACGCACCCCAGAAGCTCATCGATCAGGATCTCCGGCATCTGTTCCGGGTTCTTTGAATAATATAAAAGACTGTGGATATCCGTATTCCTGTCATTAAAGGCCGGGAACAGGAATCCCTGGTCCGGCGCCTCCACCAGCCAGTCCCTGCTGCGGTTCTCAATGGCATTGGTCAGGGGATTGTAGCTCAGCCCGGCCTTGGCCAGTTTTACCGGACAGATGGTGCACTGAATAAACTCATACACGTATTCGGAGGCGTCAAACATCTCCATTCCGTCCGTGGCCTTGGCCGGAATATCATACGCACAGTGGATCAGTATGATATAATAATTTTCACCATAGTCATAGTTTGCGATCACCTTATCATAAAACTCCTCCAAAACCCCATCATCCTTAAGCTGGCTGTCCCGCAGCTTCATAAGGAAATGATGTGTGCCTCCCTCGGCCTCGGTATGTAAGGGAAATTCCATATTGATCAGGTTCTTCCCCACCGTACCGGACAGGGCATTCCTGAAAATGGTAAAATACTTAAAGGCTTCCTCCTCGGGCAGGGAAAGGAACGCCTCCTTAAGTTCCGTCTTCTTATTCTTCTCAGCATCTACGTAACAGCCGCAGATACGTGTGATGGCACAGTTTGTCGGAGTAAAAAGCTTTTTTATTTCATTTGCTTCCTTTTTATTCATCCTGTCTCTCTCCTGTCCTTACCGCCTTGTCCCACACCAAAATGGACCGGACGGTTCATATTGACAGCTTTTATACTAGAACAGAATCTCCCATAAGTCAAGTAGCCAGTTTCCCGAACTTACCGGTCTGCTGAGAGTAAGGAAAGATTTTAACAGTCCAGGGTCACCAGTGTCCATCTCTCATTCTGCATCATGACAAAGCATGGCCGTTTGATTCTGAACCGGTAATATTTCTCAACAATATTCTGGACAACTCCGTATTTCATCAGGCTTTCACAGGGCGGATAGATGGGCATATGTAATAACTCCTTTCAATGGTTCGGTCTGCCTTGGCGTGCTGGCGCCAACGCCGGTTTTGCTCCGGGCATAATCAGGCGGGCGCTTTGCACATTTGCCAAAGGGATTCTCATGTCAGACACAGATATTACATTTTATGCAGCCTGTCCTCTAAATATGCTCAAACCACAGCTTCTCAAACTCCCGGGCCGGAAGAGGCTTGGAAAATACATACCCCTGTACCATGTCGCAGCCGATAGAGCGCAGGTACTCCACCTGCTCCGTTGTCTCAATACCTTCAGCCACCACCTGCACATGCAGCCGTTTTGACAGGTCCACCAGGCATGTGATCACATCCCTGGCCTTTGACCCCGTCATGTTGAGGAAAAAGGACCGGTCCAGCTTGATCGTGTCCACGTCAAACTCCTTTAAAAGTCCCAGTGAGGAATACCCAGAGCCAAAATCATCCAGGGAACAGTCAAATCCCAGCATATGCATCTGGCGGATAATGTCCCTCACCCGGTCAATCTGCTGGTTGTCAAAGAAAATGGATTCGGTCAGTTCAAACTCAATGGCTCCCCGCGGAATCCCGTACTCCTGCGCAATGCGGTAAAACTCATCCAAACAATCTTCCTTTGTAAAATGCTGCCTGGACAGATTCACAGAAACAGGGATTAATTCCCTGCCCTGCCGGATCCAGCCGCGGATCAAAGCGCATACCTCTGTAAACACATAGAGGTCCAGCCTGCATATTTTTCCGTTGCGCTCAAACAGCGGGATAAAATCCGATGGATAGATCACGCCTCTCTCCGGGTGGATCCACCGCACCAATGCCTCGGCTCCCTTGATCTTTTCATCGCCAAGCCTTACCTTGGGCTGCAGATACACATGGAAATCATGATTCTCAAGGGAATCCTCAAACAGGTCATTAAGCTCCTGTTCCTTTTTTAATTGTTCCGTCAGGCTCTCATCATAGAACACACATCCCTGCCAGAAATCCAGATCCCGGCCCCGGCAGGCAAGCCTCGCCCTGTCCTGTATGATCGTAATCTCCTGGGAGGGATCCTCCACCCGGCAGGCTCCCTGCCTGAAAGCCATATGGCAGCCGGGCAGGTCTGTGTTGCGGAAGGAATTGATGTCCTGGATCATGTTGTCCAGCCTGCCCTGGACCTCCTGAGGTGTGTTGGCCCTGATACAAAGGAAAAAATAGTCGGATTCGCCTCTTCCCACAAACTCATCCTTGTGCGGGCACACGTGCTGTTCCAGCACCTGGTATATGTAGCCCAGTATTCGGTTGCCTGTAAGGCTTCCAAACCGTTCGTTGATGAGTTTAAAATTCTTCACATTCAACAGCACCACCGTATAAGTACCCGGTTCCATCCCCCTGGCCAGTTCCCGGTACTTCAGCTGGAAAGCGGCGTTATTCCTTCCCCCTGTCACCGGGTCCACAAAGGCAAGGCGTTCCAGCTGCAGCCTGTGGATATGATAAAACCGGTATACGGCAAAAAGAAAAATAAAAAAGATAAGCATTGTGACCGCCATGATCACAAAGGACTGGATGATATAGCGATCGGCTCCGCCGGAAATAATATCAGAGGGGATAAGTGTAAAGAGGAACCAGTCATTGATCTCCAGTTCATTGTATGCCAGAAACAGATCCTCCCCGGTAACTGCGGTAAATTCCAGAATGCCGCTGCTGCCCTTGTGCATGTCAGACTGCATCTGGTAAATATCCGACTTCACCTTACTGTCCTTCTCTTTTCTGAATATATCATCCAGCTGGAGGAACGGCTTTAAATCAGTGGGTGAAATAATCACCTGGCCGGTGCTGTCAACAATGCAGCTGATCACCTGCCCGTTAAAACTTTTAGAGGATATCATAGCCTGCATATTTTCCTTGCTTCTTATCCCAACCAGCACATCCTCCACCTGATTATCCCTGTAAACGGGAACGGAATAAAAAATGCTCCGCCCTCCCAGATAATTGGCACTTACCTTTCCCAAAAAAGAGGACTGGATGCCGGGTATCTTTAAATAGTCTTCCGGTGTCAATTCCCAGGAAGAAAGGTTAGAGTCGGAAGAAATAAAATTCCCCTGTCTGTCCATGATGATCAAAGGATCACATTCCAGTATGCGGGCTTTACGGTTCAGAAATTCAGTGATCGACTCCTCTTCCTGATACATTGTCAGGCGGGAAATGGAATCTGACACCATCTCCAGGTCGGTCATCTTATTGATCATTGCATCCCTGATATCCCTTGTAAGCTGTGATGTCACATCATACAGGTATTCCTGGGTGCTTTGGTTTAACACCACACGCAGTCCTGCCGCATTCCAAATGGATACCGCAAAAACAAAAACCAGGGCTACAGATAACAGTATCATCTGCACTCCCCGGAAAAAAGGCTTTTGATCATCAGGAAATCTGTTTTCTATCTGCTTCATTTCCTTTTGTTCTCCATTATCTTAAAGTGTATTCTGTTTTATTTTAAAATACGGCACAGGATAAATCAACATACGATTTGTGTACGTAAGCATATAGTATTCTGGAAAATCTATGATATAATAGAGTGTATTCTCGGAGTCCTGGCCCCCATTCCTGCGGCTGATTTTCCGAGAGTGCATTAGAGACATTTGGAGGATTTGTTAATGGAGAAAAAAAGAACATTATACGAATACCTGTACCAATGCCTGCGCGAACAGATCCTGACCGGTTACCTGGGTTATGGGGATACCCTCCCTTCCCTTAACCAGTTGTGCGATATCTATCACGTGGGGATCAGGACAGCAAAGGATGTATTAAAGGATCTGAAGGAGGAGGGCCTGATCCGGACCGAGGAGAGAAGGCCTTCCGTAGTTATATACCGTCCCTGTACCGGTGCGTTAAATGAGGCGGCCATACAAACTGTCATGGAGAAAAAGACCTCGATCCTTCAGGTCTATGAAACCATGACCCTGCTGATGCCCTGCCTTTTTTCCTTTTCCGCCCAAGTGTGCGGCGCAGAGACGCTGGAGCACTGTTTCCAGCAATTAAAGAAAAGCAGCAGAAAATCCCTGCGGATCCGCTGGAAAGCCTCATCCGTTGCCCTCCACAGCCTGCTGGACGCATCTGATAACCTGCTGTTCAGGGATATTTTCACAAGCCTTGAAATCTGTGCTCGGGTACCGTTTTTCCTGGACTGCACCCAGTCTGAGTTCTTTGCGTCCGCTTATAAGGATTACAAAGATCCCATGTGGATGATGGATGCTGTGAACAGAAAACATCCAAGGGAGATCCATCGCTGTTTTACCGGTATGTATCGTTCCATCACAAGCGCGGTCAGACAGTATCTGGATGACCTGTCCTCCCACATGACGGTTCCCATAATGGATGATCCCGATTACTACACCTGGAGCGCGGAACAGGGAAGGGACCATTACTATATGCAGATTACCCGCGATCTGATCGATAAGATCGGGACAGGCTATTACAAGGACCGTTCCTTTCTTCCACCGGAGGCGGCACTGGCTGAGGAATACCAGGTCTCTGTGTCCACCATACGGAAAGCCCTTGCCGTGCTCAACAAGACCGGTTTCTGCCAAACCTACAATGTCAGGGGTACCCAGGTGACCCTTTTTAACGATGACGCCACACTGCAGTGCATGAAGAACAAGGTCTTTAAAAAGGACACACTGCTGTATCTCAGCGGACTTCAGTTCATGGCCATCGCAGTGTACCCTGCCGCCGTTCTGGCATTTGATTTCATTGACAGCGCCAGCATTGAGCGCCTGAAACAGGATATAAAAAAAAAACAACGTCATTCCCCTGGACCTGCTGGTGCAGTGTATCATAGACCATCTTCCCCTACAGCCCTACAAGGTAATCCTTACAGAGGTCAAAGAAATGCTCCACTGGGGTTATTACTATTCCTTTTACAGCGAGGGGCTGAACGCAGCAGACGCATTATACCAGAAAAGCATGAAGGCATTCCGCTGTCTGGCTTTTGGTGAAAAGGAACGGTTTGCGGACCAGCTTTCCCAATGCTACTGCCATATGCTGGAATTTGTCCGCAATTTTCTCACAGGCTGCGGCCTTCCGGAGGCTGCCGTCCTGGCAACGCCCCATCCCGGAACTTACTGATCCCGGACATTGATGAGCGGAGACATTACTGGGATATTACTGTAGGCTGACATTGCCGATAGGGCTTGATGAGGATACGGCCGCATGCTATAATGTATCTCTCATTACCATCATATAAAAACACAGGAGGTTTCACATGGACTTTATTTATGAGAAGAATAGGATCATGCTGCCAGGAGACAATGGCGCCATTCTTGCCGAGGTATCATTCCCGGACGTGGATACGGATACGGTCAATATCGACCACACCTTTGTGGATGACTCTCTGAGAGGACAGGGGGTTGCCGGCAAACTGATGGAAGCAGCTGCAAAACAGCTTCGGGAAACAGATAAAAAAGCGGTTCTGACTTGCTCCTATGCCGTGAAGTGGTTTGAAAAGCATCCTGAATACAGCTCAGTGGTGAAGGGCTGATCACCTGACATCAACCTGACGTCACTTTCCAAAAACAGATTCTTCCTTGATATCCAGACGGCTGCACCATTCCCTCATCTTTGACTCATCATAATATGAAACAGAGAAGTCGTCCAGGGAGAGGCCGATCTGGATATCAGTCTTAATCGTGGCCAGCTGTTTGGAGAGCATGGCAGCCGCTTCCCCGCACACCTCGCCCTCTTCGGTCTTTGTCAGGGCCTTGTACGGGGAACGGCTGATCCCAAGACCATTTTTCCAGAAGTCCTGCAGTTCTTTTAAAGCTGTCTTATCCTCCTTTACATCATGAATGGCCTCATAGAGATCCTCCACACTTTTGTATTCGTTCAAAAGGATCGGCGCAGCGCTTGCCACCCCCTTGACTCCCGGGATATTATCTGAGGTGTCCCCCTGGATCCCCTTTAAGTCGGTTATCTGGCAGGGCCATACCCCTTCCTCCGCAAATACGTGCTCTGCTGTGAACTCAAAGGTTTTTTCCGGCAGGTTGACGCTCCTTTTATCCAGGCCGTAGGGAGCATAATATTTATTGTACAATTCATCTGCTTTTTCCTGTTTGGACTGGACCATCCAGGCTCTTACATTGTGCTCGTCACTGACAAGCTGAAGGTAATCGTGGTCTTTTGTCATCACCACCATGGGGATCTGATCCCTGAATTTCATCACCAGACTGCCTGCATAATCATCCGCCTCAAACTGACTGTCATATAAGACCCGAAACCCTGCATCCTCCAGGATTTGTTCAAGGAGTACAAACTGCTGTTTCAGCGGTTCCGGCGTAGCGGACCTGGTCCCCTTATAGTCCGGGTACAGCTTCCTGCGAAATGTATCCCTTGTTTTATCAAACACAAAGGCAATGTGGTCCGGCGCCTGTTTTTTTAGCAGGGAGGCTGTGGCCTTCAGCACGCCGAAAATCCCATTGGTATACGTACCGTTCTCTGAATGGAGTATTTTATCGTAGTGTTTCTGCCTCTCCTCCTCGGTCTTTGCAAACATGATTTCCCTTGGCAAAACAGCATAATAACAGGTTGACAACAGGGAGGAGCCGTCAACGATCACAAATTTTCTCTCTGACATATTCATTCCATCGCTTTCATTTTAGTCGCAGTCCAGTATATCTTTTGCCCGCCCCACCGTCAATGCAAAAAATTCCGGGCCGGATCCCCGGCCTGAATCCCCGGCCTGAATCCCCGGCCTGAGTCCCCGGCCTGGATTCAACAATGCCAGGTCAGTTCACCTGCGGGCACCACAACATACTCATCCGCCCGGGCTCCCATCCTCATGATCACATTGCGGATCCCCGCCTGAATGATCATCCTTGCACATAAAGGACATGGTTTGGCCCTGTGCACGGAATTGTCCATGGGATTGACCCCTGCCAGATAAAGGTCAGCACCCATGGTCTGTTCCCTTGAGCAGTTTAACAGCGCATTCTGCTCCGCATGGACCGCACGGCAGATCCCATATCCCTCTCCCTGGTGCATTCCCAGTTCGATCCTGGGACATTTCCCCGTGTCACAGCAGTTGTCATACCCTCGGGGCGAACCGTTGTAGCCCGTGGAGACTACCACATCATCCTTAACAATCACGGCTCCGTATTTTCGTTTAATACAGGTGCTCCTGTAGGCAAATGTCTCAGCCACATTCAGATATGTGTCTGTCTTTGAAATTCTCTGTATTCCATTGGGCTGTACCATGGTATCTGTTCCCTCCCCATAAGTTCAATGTACTCTCGGAGTCTCCGAGAGTACACATCATTTAACTAATATCTTATATCAAAAATACGGAACTATCAACTAATTATAACCCAGGAATCTGTAAGAAAGTCTTAATTGTTTTTATGTATCTTTTATTCCACGGACAAACTTTTGTCATACTTTTCCAGTAGTATAGAACATGTACAAGGCACAAACCTTTTTATATATACCTTTCATACTCATGCCGCCGGGATCATTACTGGCGGCTCCCCTCTTTTTTAGGGTTTCTCGTCTATCTGTTCTCTGGCTTCCTTCAGCTTATCCCCCTGGCTTTCCTGAAGATCCATGGCACTGTCCCACAGACGGCCGGCCTGTTTCCGCTTTGCCTCCAGTGAACGGTTCTCATTTTCAATCATATCGCCAACATTTGCACCGGTTCCCATTCCCTTGCTTTCCAGCTTGTCAATGTGTATCCCGCCCATGTGTATCTCAGCTTCCTGCACCCGTGCATCCCCTTCTGCCTTGTCCTGTGCCGCTGCGATCTTTTCAGCATGTTTTAAGTCCGCCGATGCCCCCGCAAGCCTGCTCATATGCTCCGCGTCCCGCTGCTGCCGGGTTTTGTGTCCATCATCTCTCCCCGGCTTCTTTTGATCGTCCTGTTCCACGGCCTGCTTTGCCTGACTTGCATATGCATCGGAAATCTGATGGTCGATCTGCTCCAGCTGCTTTCCATAATATTTCAGCTGCTCTTTAATGTCCTCCACCTTTCCTCCGTTTTTAAGCGTGGATTCCACAAGGTCATTCCTGTTCTTTATGACCGCCTCCTTTTGCTTCCTCAGATTCTCGATCATACTCATCAGCTTGCCCTGGGGCGAAAGGTTCACCCGGTCCTTTTTCATATGCCCCGCCTTAGCTCTACCGCCATCCGGATGATTCCTGGCAACAGAGGCATTGATCCGGGCGGTATTGATAACAGAATGTCCAGGCTGCTGCATCGTAAGGTTAACTCTCATCTTAATCCTCCTGTTCTTTATGAGTACTCTTATTCATTATCGTACCATAGCCTGAAAAGTTTACTGTTTTTAATCCAAGAGAAGCTTTTTTACAGTTCGTTGATGGTTTCGGTTACGGACAGATCTCCTATTCTTTTCGCCGGAGCATAAGCTGCTATGGCCGCTGCCAAGAGTACAAACACAAGTATGACCGCCAAATTGACAACGGGGAACCGCCAAACAGCATAGCTGAAATGGCTGGCAATAAGTTGATCGAACAGAAGCTTACTGCAGGGCACTCCCACCGCACAGCCGGCGGCGCAGCCCCAGAAAGCATAGGTAAAAGCTTCAGCAGCGATCATCCGGGTGATCTGGCGCCGGTCCATCCCCACTGCCCGCATGGCGCCGTATTGCTTGATCCTTGCGGATACGCTCATGGAAATGCTGTTTACAATATTCAACAGGGTAACCAGGGTGATGATTCCCAAAAATCCATATACGCAGGATACAAAAGCAAAATATGTGCCGGTGGTGCGTTCATCGCGCTTATCGTTAAATACATACCCACCGCCTGCCGCCCGCCCCAGCGCCTTGATGTCCTCATCGGTCGCATCACCTGTTGTCTGGATCATAATCAGGGAGTAATCCTCCACATCCGTCAGGCGGGTAAACGTATCCCTGGAGGTGATCAGTGTAATCTTGCCGTTAGTAAGGCCGTCACTGCTGAAGGGGTCATATTTCAGCAGACCGGCGATTTCCAGTTCACTGCCAGCCACCAGAATCCTGTCGCCGATCCTCAAGGGACTGTTCTGATCCCAGGCTGCCAGGACATGACCGCTGTTTCCATAAACCTTTGAAAGGCAGCTGCCCCGTGTTAACGCACGGTCCTTTTTAAGGCAGTCTAAATCGAAATCATCAAAGGAAATGATATCAACCGCACCGTAAACCGTGGTATCGCCCATTACTTCTGCAGGGACCCCAAGGCAGCTTTGACGGCCATAGACATATTTTACCCCCTTCATACCGCTGATGGTGCGGACCAGTCCGCCTGGGATTGAGTTGGAACCGTCACTGCTTGAAATATCCACGTCAGAGGTGCTGGCCGATTGCGGCATCACGTAGTTTACAAAGTTGATCAATACGGAAAAACTGAGAAAAAGGATAATGGTAAGGGCAAAGGACCCCGTCATCAGAAACAGGTTTTTCTTTGCCGATACCCCATGATGAATGCCCAGGGCTGTTTCGATTTTAAGAAAACGGAAATCAACCGCACAGCGTACCGCCTGCGCTCCTGTCCGCGCATTTTCCCAATGACCGGAAGCTGCCGTCACAGGCGATACGTTTGCCGCTCTTTTTGCCGGTGATCCTGCAGCAAGCAATACGGTGACAACGCCCACCACAATACCGCTGATCAAACCAACAATGCTGAACCGAAACAAGGGTATATGAGAAAATTCCTCACTCACAATAAAACGCAGGACGGCGCACAGGACCCATGAGGCAAACGTTCCAAGTAAAAGACCAATGGGGACCGCGGTTTTACACCAATTGAGAGCCTCCAGCCTGATAAAACGGTTAATCTGCTGTTTACTCATTCCGATGCAGCGCATCATACCAAAAAACTGTGTTCTTTGGGCCACGCTGCTGTTCATACTGCTGGAGATCATTAAAGCTCCGGCGATCAATACCAGCAGAAATAAAACCGCGGCAATCAACAAAAGGGATTGTCCCATTGCGCTGTTAAACAGATTTTGAACCGGCAGACTGCCATGTTTTTCCAGCAGTCTTTCCTGCTCCATCCTGGCCCCCATCTCGGCCATACTGAACACAGCCGTTACCATAAACACGGAAAAAATAATACACAGCAGGGTCATACGGTTCTGCCGCCTGTGTACTCTGGCTGATATCGGGATCAGGCTAAGGTAACTTTTCATTCGCGGCACCTCCCCAAGTCGGACACCACCCCATCGGACACCTGCAGGATCCGGTCCGCTGTCTGTGCAATGCTCCTGCTGTGAGTGATCATAACTATGGTCTGCTCATATTTTCTTGAGGCTTCCTTGAGCAGAGTGATCACCTCGCTGGTGTTTTGGGAGTCAAGATTGCCGGTAGGCTCATCAGCGAGGATGAGCGCCGGCCGTGTGATCAAAGCCCGCCCGATCGCAACGCGCTGCTGCTGGCCGCCGGATAACTGGCTGGGCAAATGATGGCGGCGCTCTTTTAAATTCAATACAGCAAGCAGTTCTTCCAAATACTTCTTGTTAGGTTTCTCATAATCAAGCAGGACAGGAAAGATGATATTCTGCTCCACGGTCAATTCCGGGATCAGATTAAAGTTCTGAAAGATGAAGCCTATATTCCTGCGGCGGAAAACAGTCAAGCTGCTGTCTTTCATGGAGAAAATGTCCCTTCCATCAATCAACACTCTGCCTGAAGTAGGCGTATCAAGCGCGCCTATCATGTTCAGCAGCGTGCTTTTCCCTGAACCGGACTCTCCGACAATGGCAACGAATTCACCCTTTGGGACAGAGAAAGCCGCTTGCTTCAATGCATGTACAGCAGCTTCCCCCCTTCCATAGGTTTTTGAAACATTCTGTACTTCTAACAGATCCATAAAGTCTAACACCTCTTTCTTCCTTGATCAGGAAAGAGTACCACATCAACATTACTGCCGGATGACACACAGCCTACAATTTTGTAGGAATCAAAAAATTGATGGTGAAAACCGTGCCGGCGCCCAACACACTGTCCACCTCGATGGTTCCCCTGTGCGCTTCCACAATTGCCTTTGCAAGGGGAAGCCCAAGTCCCACCCCCTGCGTATCTTTTGAAAAACGGCTGCGGTAAAACCGTTTGAAGATATAATGTATGTCCTCCGGGTGGATGCCGCTGCCATTGTCTTTCACAACAATCTGGACCATTGACGCAAAGCTTCTCCACTCAACAGAAACAGAATTTCCTGCCTTGGTGTGGTCCAGGGCATTTTTCACAATATTACCGACCGCCTCTGTGAGCCAGTTACGGTCGCACAGCAGTACAACCATATCATCTCCAAAAAAAGACAGTGTTTTTCCTTCCTGTCCGGCCTGAAAAGCAAAATGCCGTTCAATACTTGCCATCATGTCGGACACATTTTCAACTGTCTTTTCCAAAGTGATCGTCCCCGCGTCCAGCTTTGTGATCTTCAAAAGATTCTGCACAAGTGTCTCTATCCGGTCAAGCTCCTGTTCCGAAAGGGCGGCAAACTCCCTGATGGCCGGCGCATCCTCTGCATCTTCCCGCATGATCCCGTTATAGATATTCAGGGCGGTCAGAGGTGTCTTGAGTTGGTGGGATATGTCGGATATGGTATCTTTCATAAACCTTTTCCCTCGTTCCTCATTCTCGGCATGGGCGTTCAGGATGGACACCAGAGAATTGACTTCATGAAACAATCGGTACAGCTCGCCCTCGTCATCACAGTGGATCCGGGCATCCTCATCTCCCCCAATATATTCTTTGATCTGCGCGATCGCTTTTTCCATGATCTTATGCCGGTTCCTAAAATACAGGTACATGGCGGCAAGAACAAAGCTTTCCATGCAGACAGACAATCCCAGTACATACAGCTCCGCATATTCCACCTTCAGACCGATCAGGACAGCGGAAAGCAGAACGGATCCCGCGGCGGACAGAAACACCATACAAAAAAGATGCTTGATTTTTCGATCTGTGAATATTTTCATGGCTCTCCTCAATCCTCAGCATTCCATTTATAGCCCACACGGCGGACCGTCACGATCTTTTGCGGATTGCCTGGGTCATCCTCGATTTTTGTGCGTAACCTGCGGATATAGACCGTCAGCGCACTGCTGTCTATATAGTTTTCATCACAGTCCCAAAGTCTGCCCAAGATCTGCTCCGGCAAAAGGACGATATTCGGATTTTCCATAAACAGGCACAGCAGTTTGTACTCGCCGGCCGTCAGATCGATCATCACTCCGCTTTTATAGACCTCCCGCTTTAGCAGCTGTATCTTGATGCCATTGGAGCTTAGTTCCGTATCGGCCTGGTTGAAATTATCACTTCTGCGAAGAAGCGCATTGACCCGCGAAAGGAACACCGCCAGCTTAAAAGGCTTTGTAATGTAGTCATCACCGCCTATATCAAGCCCCATGATGATATCTGTCTCTTCGTCCGCCGCTGTCAGGAAAATGACCGGTACTTTGGAGGTCTGGCGGATCTTCCTGCATAGATCATAGCCGGAGCCATCAGGCAGGGATACATCCAGAATAACCAGATCATACGTTCCATTCATCCACAGCGTTTCTGCTTCTAATTTTGTCCGGGCAACATCAATCTCATACCCCTGTTTTCTGATGGCAAAGGACAAACCGCTTATTAAACTCAAATCATCTTCAACAAAAAAAATACGCCTCATTCTTTTCACCGTCCTTAACATGCATGCACTTCCGATCATCCCATTATAGTCCATTCATTGGAAGAGTACAAGAAAACAAGAAAAACTGGCATAACCGCAGCTATGCCAGTTCCCGATAACAATTGATTAGCCCAATGTCATAAATGCGTATCTGACCACAAATACCACAGATATCACCAGCGTCAGGGCTTTTACATCCTGCTTCCTGCCGGTCATAAGCTTCATCAGGCAGTAAGTGATCAGGCCGAATGCCACACCGTTTGCAATGGAGTAGGTAAATGGCATGAATACGATAGTGCAGAATGCCGGAAGGGCATTGCTCATCTCACTGAAGTCCACTTCCCTGATATTACCCAGCATCAGAATGCCGACAAAGATCAGGGCGGGCGCGGTTGCCGCTGCCGGGACAATGCTGACAATGGGAACAAAAAGGATGGATCCCAGGAACATAAACGCTGTCACAAGGCTTGTGAGCCCGGTTCTTCCTCCCACTGCAATTCCCGCACTGGACTCCACCACGGTCGTCACGGTAGAGGTTCCAACCATAGCGCCTGCCAGGGTGGAGACAGCATCTGACATCAGGGCCTGTTTCATCCTGATGACTTCACCGTTTTCATCGATCATTCCGGACTGCCGGGCGGCTCCCAGCAAAGTTCCGATGGAATCAAACATATTCACCAGTGAAAAACTGATAACCAGCATAGTCACTGTAAATACGGTTTCCATAAAATTGGTTCCTGCAAATAAGCCCGCGAAGTCCATTCTCATAAAGGAAACCTCTGCAAAATCCCTGAATTTCACCCCGATGTTCATATCCAAGTTTGAGAGGTGGGTGATACCAAGAGGTATTCCAATCAGCGTGGCGGCTACAATTCCTAAAAGAATGGAGCCTTTCACCTTTCTCGCATGCAGGATCCCCATTATGATCAGTCCGATCAGGGCAGTCAGGGCGCCGTTGATGAGCATCATATCCGCTCCCTCCAGCTTCCACTGTGAAAAATCCACCAGACTGACAAGGGTGGCCGGGTTTGAAATAATAATACCCGCATTCTTCAGTCCGATAATGGTGATAAACAATCCGATCCCAGGTGTGATCGCCATCTTGACCGCATCGGGAATGGATCTGATGATCGCCTCCCTCAGGCCGATCGCTGTGATCACAATAAAGAAAATACCTGAAAGAAATACAATAACAAGGGCCTGCCCATATGTATATCCCATTCCCAACACAACCGTATATGCAAAGAATGCATTCAGTCCCATGCCCGGGGCCTGGGCAAAGGGAACTTTTGCGTACAGTGCGCAGAGCACGGTTCCGATAAACGCCCCGATACATGTTCCGATAAATACACCATTTGCAATTTTCTCCGCCATGACCGGATCCCCCATGATCACGTACGGGTCAGATAAGATCTGCGGATTCAAAATCAGAATGTAGGCAATGGTTATGAACGTTGTGATTCCTGCAAGAACCTCCGTTTTAATGCTTGAACGGCTTTGAGATATTCCGAAAAACCTGTCTGCAAAGTCTGCCTTTTGTTTCACTACTATGTCCTCCATATCATTTTTTCTGTCTGAACGTATCAACCTTCTGAGCGTATCAACAGTCCAACGCCGCTATCCCTGCCTTGTAGCCGGAATCTCATTGGCTTTTCGTTTCCACTCCCCTCCACCAATAAATACCTGATTACCAAAAAAAGAGCCAACTACAAAAGCCATGTAGTCAACTCTTTACGGTAGTTGGTAGAAACTCTGAGCCAATTCTCAGGATATACATAGTGAATAGCATTATTTTTTAATACAAAAATAATTATATATCCTAAAAGTTTTTTAGTCCATTTGCCTTTTTATCAATAAATCACTTTATTTTTGTGCACATTGTATATTTTTTGCGTTTTTTTATGATTTTCAGAAGGAATTACGCCGGATTACCTTCTTTTATCACTCAATCCCCAATGCTTCTTTTACCTGATCACCGATCACTCCGTCAACGGTGAGTCCATTGTCCTCCTGAAAGGATTGGACGGCCTCCTTTGTCTTTGTGCCCGCTATGCCGTCAGCTTCTCCACAGTCATACCCTTTGTCATTGAGGGCCTGCTGCACCTTTTTCACAAGCTCCTTGTCCGATGAGGAAGCCGACTTAGCGCCCGATGCAGCGGCGGAATCAGAGGCGTAAGGGCATACGCCGCCCGTATGTAAATGTGCGGGATGTCCTCCGCAATGGTAATGATAGGAGCCTAAGCCGCTCTTATTTTTATTATCCTTATGGCCTCCGTTGGAATCAGTCCTTCCCGAGTGCGCTTCTGCGGTGATGACCGAGTATGTATTGATGTAACTTACCGATGTTCCGGCCACCATGATCCCCAGGCCCATTGCAATGATTTTGTTTCTTATATTCCTCATATTCTCCCGCCCCTTTTTTTAATATTTTAAAACAAGTTACTGTATATAGCATAATTATAGCGAAATTGTCAAAATATGTAACCATGTGTTTGGAGTATTTTTATAGTCGATATTACGACTATATCTTGATGAGGAAGGCTTCTCCCTTGGGTGAGAACCTCTATAAAAACAGTTCTATCCTATCATCCTTTCTCATAAAGTTTATTAAATCACCTAACCTGCCCTTTTCAGGAGGATGTTCCATGAATCGTATCCAATACAGTATCCTCGCAAATCCGGATTCTTTTCCAGTTATACATTCCAATTGGTATCCCCCGGTTGCCGTTGCAAAAAAGAACTTACAATATGCAGAGATCCTCACGCCGGACCTTGCCTCTGCCGCCAGCGAAATGACGACCGTACACCAGTATCTGTACCAGTCCTGGACCCTGAGCAATGACTACAGGACCATCCGGCGCGTGATCCAGCGCATTGCCGTGGTGGAACAGCATCATTTTACGATCATCGGGCAGCTCATCGCTCTTCTCGGCGGCCGGCCGGAATGCCGTTCTCTGGAACCTGGCTCGTACTGGTGCGGCAACATGGTGGACTATGACTGTGACCTTCGGACTTTGCTGTCAAAAAATGCTGAATCAGAGCAGTTCGCAGCCCAGGCATACGCAGCCCAGGCAAAAGAAATCAGCGATCCCCATGTTTCCAAAATGCTTGCAAGGCTGTCCCTTGATGAGAAACTGCATCACAAAATATTCAGTGATTTTTTATCTCAAATACCTGAGCAGCCCATCTGTTAACAGGATTCCTAAGGCAATCCATATTAGAAGACATTGAATATTTCTGTTATACCGGCCGTAAGAATTTTGCGGAGTTGCAGCCTGGTATGGAAACTCCGCAAAATACGATTTTAACGCTTAGACCACTGCAATTATCTGCATTTACAAATGAATTAAAGAAATTAGGCTGTTAAGTAAAGCATTCAATTATAAATTAAATTATAAATTAAAGGCAGGCAAAAAACACAGCCTGCCTTTCTGAATCAGTTCTTTCTGAATCAATTCTTCCGCACATCTGCCAGAAAGTACGTTCCAAATACACTTCTAGTGGATTGCATCCTCAAAAAATTCGTATGCTTCTTTATCCGTAAATCCTTCATGCACAATCTTTCCGATTGCTGCCGCCATCTCCAGGGAGTGGGCGCTCTGGAAAATGTTTCTTCCCATGTCCACGCCGTGTGCTCCGCCGCTGATTGCATTGTAAGCCAGGGTCAGGGCTTCCTTCTCCGGAAGCTTCTTGCCTCCTGCCACTACGATGGGAACAGGGCATGCCGCTACAACTTCTTCAAAGTTTTCACAGTAATAGGTTTTAATGATGTTGGCTCCCATTTCAGCAACAATCCTGGTCGCCAGCTTGAAGAAGCGGTCCGTGCGCTCCATCTGTTTACCCACGGCCACAACGCCCATGGTAGGGATACTGTATCTCATTCCCAGATTGATCGCCTTTGAGAGGTTCTCAATACTGGACAGCTGTCCATCGGCACCGATGAAGGTCTGGATCGCCATACAGTCTGCATTCATACGGATCGCGTCCTCAATATCAACCGCCAAAATTTCATGGGACAGGTCATCGTTCAGCATAGAGGAGCCGGAGGTGGAACGAAGGGCAATGCCCTTGCCGCACGCCGGTGTCACGCATGAGCGCAGAGCGCCTCTGGTCCCCATAAGTACATCCACATAGGGAATCAGCTTAGGAATCACCAGATCCAGACGCTCCAGTCCGGCAGTTGACCCCATAAAGTATCCATGGTCAAAGGCAAACATAACCGTGTTCCCGCTTTTGGGATTAAAAATATTGGACAAATGTTTTTTCATTCCCCAATCCAGGTTGTTTGCTCCCTTAACATAGAAGCCATCGTTATTTGCAAAGGGTACATCCACGTGGTAATCCTTTGCAACCTTTACACCTTCCAAATCAGCCATAACCAGAAATCTCCTTCCAATTCTTCTCCTATAAGTTCATACAATTTTGATTCATTTTTAACTTAGAAGTTATAATCATTCATATTATCTGCGTTAAATACAGTGCGTTCCGGCAGCAATACAACACCGTTATTTACCTCTGCGGTAGATGCGCCCTCAACCAGGCTGTCATTTGGCATAACTTCTACCTCACCAATGTCAGGAATATTAATCTTGTCGCCTACATGTACTTCATTGCCTGCTGCAAGGTAAGCTGCAAGGTAGCAGCCCATTGCGCCCTGTACGCCGCAGTCCCACAGTCCCCACTGCTCGATCACGCCGGCTGCACAGTAATCCTTAATGGACATAGGTGATGCAAAGCCTGTTATTGTAACATCTTCCTTGGTCAGTCCCTTGTTCTGAGCTGCCTTGCACTGTCCCGGAAGGGCGGTGGAGTCATTGCAGATGATCAGGTCAATGTCAGAGTGTGCTTCCAGAATGGATGCGCCGATGGAAACCGCCTTCTCTGCATCCTGCTCTGAATAATAATTGTCAGGAGCTACATTTTCCCAGTTCGGGAAGTTTTCTTTGATATAGGCCTCGCCTGCTACCTGCCAGGAATTCTGATCGGCAACCGTTGCCTGTGAATAATGCCAGCAATATTTGATGGTATCATTTTTAGTATCTTTGCCGCGGTTGGTCAGGGAATCAGCACCCATATCAACCAGCATTTTACCTAACAGATCCGGTGTTCCCTGGCTGACCATAAGGGTACGTGCTGTATCGGAAACATCCGAATCCCATGTAACAACGGTAACGCCGGCCTCTTTTGCCTCTGTCAGCGCGGAGTCCAGTCCGGTTGCGTCAACGGATGAAATACAGATCGCATCCACGCCGCTGGCAACTGCGTTGTTGATCACGTTAACCTGGTCTGCAACCGCTGCATTGGCGCTGCCCTGGTAGTCAACGGTAAAGCCCCAACCCTTGGAATACTCCTGTGCACCGTTGTTGGCGGACTCAAAGAATGCGTTTCCTGTCAGTTTTGGAACAAAGGCAACCGTCTTGCCTGCAACATCTGCGCCTGCTTCGGGAGCTGCCGCCTCTGTCTTGCCGTCTTCCGCTTGAGCCTCCTCCGTCTTGCTCCCTGCCGCTTCTGTCTTTGCCTCTGTTGCGGGCGCCGCTGCCGTGGCAGCAGTACCGCCGCCGCAGCCTGCCAGTGAAACTGTCATTGCTCCTGCAAGAACCACTGATAACCATTTTTTCTTCATAACATTGTTCCTCCTTAAATTATTTATAATTGTGATTGTTATCGTATTTTCAGGGAAATTCCGTTCCCATAATACTTCTCTTCGTATCAAAGAAGATGCGCTGTCCGCGCTGTTACAATTTCTTCCTGCGGAACATGGCGATCACCTTCTGGTTATTGACCAGAGAGCGGCCAACCACCACCACCAGAAGAATCAGTCCAACGGGAATATCCAGGTACTGCTGGCTTACCTTGAAGCAGAGAGGGAGCCCGAATCTTAATACTCCGATCACAACCGCTGCCAATGCAGTTCCCAGAACACTTCCCTTGCCCCCGGTGCTCAAGGTTCCTCCCAGCACCACGGCTGTAATGATAGGCATGGTCAGGGTTGCTCCGATATCACTTTTGGCAGTGCCCAGATAGGAGGTGAGGACAATACCTGCCACCGCCGCGCTCATGGCCGACAACACATAGGTGCTCATGATCACCAGCCTGCTGTTGATGCCGGAATACTCCGCCGCATTTTGGTTTACGCCAATTAAGAAAATCTGTCGTCCGTATTTCGTCTTATGCAAAAGGATGTAGGCAATAACTGCCAGCACCAGAAAAATCAGCACCTGGTTGGGTATGACCCCAAACAACTTAAACTTGGTAATCCTGATAAAGCTGTCGGGAAACCCGTTGATCCCCTTATAGCTTTCAGTGGCCGACAAATTGGATACCAGCAGCGCAAGACCAGAAAACAGGAAGCTTCCGCCCAGTGTGACCACCATGGGCTGTACGCCGCAGTAAGCCACAAAATATCCGGACAGAGCACCGCACAGCGCTGCAACTATGATTCCCAGCCCTGCCGCAACCCAGATATTAAGTCCCCAGTCCTGCCAGGATACACCGAGAACAATGGAGGTCAGTCCTACAATGGAACCAGCCTGAATATCAATTCCTCCAGTAATCATGACAAAGGTAACAAATAAGGAAATGATACAGATGGATATCATATCATTGATGCTTCCGAACAGTACACGGGGCATCAGAAATTTACTGTTGGCTGTTGCGAATATTATGAACTCCAGGGCCAGAATACAGATCAGGACGGTCTCCCAGCTTTTTAACGCCTTTTTCATGACTGAACTCCTCCTTTTTTATCAGCGCCCATCGCTGTCCTCGCAGACAGAATCTGGTGCCGGTTCTTCAGGATGGCCCTGTTCTGTGTCACTGTATTGATCACCACGATCGTAATGAGAAGAATTCCGGTAATGGTATTGTCATAGTCAGAAGAAAACCCCAGGAATACAAGGATCCTGCTGATAGAAGACATAATGATTGCGCCGATGGACGCGCCGATCAGGCTGCCCTGGCCTCCTGTCAGGCTGATCCCTCCAAGAACACATGCCGCAATGGCTTTCATCTCGTAGCTGTTGCCCGCGGTGGGCGTAATGAAGCCGATACGCGATGTGTAGATCATGCCGGCCGCTGCCGCAAAAACTCCGCTTACTATGTATGCTGTGATTTTCGTCTGGGATGCAGGGATACCAACAAGGGTTGCTCCTGCCGCGTTATCCCCTACCGCGATAAAATACTTGCCCTTTTTAGTCTGCGTCAGAATCATATGCCCCGCGATCACTACCAGGATTGCCACCGCATAAAAGGTGGTGAGCTGTCCCGCGATCAGGGTATTGGACATCCTTGTATATTCGGCGGGAAGGTTTTCCACCCATGCTCCTTTTGTAAATACGTAAATCAGGCCGCGGACAACACCATTGACGCCAAGGGTAAATATAAGGGATGGAATCTGAAGCACCGACACTCCGAACCCGTTGACAAATCCAATGATTGCTCCGATAGCCAGCGCTGCCAGAATGGCCACGGCCCAGTTGGAGCCGTCCCTCAGCAGCGTTGCTCCCACTGCCGCCGACATGCCCAGAGTCGCGCCCACCGAAACATCGATCTCACCTGTCAGGATGACAAAGGCGCTTCCCACCGCCAGCAAAGTAAACACCACACTGTCATTAAAGCAGTTCAGGATCGATGTGGGCTGCCAGAAGCTTGGATTTACACAGCCTACAATGAATATCAATGCTGCCAGAAATAAAAAACTGCTCATTTCATGGGTTTTCATTATTTTCTTCAATTGATTCATGTCTCTCCACCTGCTTTCATTCTTCTGTCACGCCAAAGGATGCCGCCATCAGGCTGGCCTGGCTGATTTCCGCCCTGGTCAGTTCGCCCTTGATCCGCCCGGAAAATACGACCACCGCCCGGTCCGAAAGCTCCACGATTTCTTCCATATCGGAGGAGATAAGCATAATCGCCACACCCCGGGCCTTCAGTTCATGAATAATGGAATACACATCTCCTCGCGCCGCCGCGTCAATACCACGGGTGGGTTCATCCAGGATCACCAGCTTGGGATTGGTTGAAAGGGAACGGCCGATAATGATCTTCTGCTGGTTTCCTCCCGAAAGGCTTCCTGCTGTCTGATCCTGCCCCGTAACCTTGATGCGGAAGTCGTCAATATATCGGCCGGCCACTTCCTTCTCGGCTTTTTTGTTCAGAAAGAATCCTCCCATCTTCTTATCTCTTAATAAGGAAGATGTGGTGTTGGCAGCCACATCGCTGATGGCGAATAGTCCGTTGAGTCTTCGGTCCTCAGGCACATAGTTGATTCCCGCCTCCAGAACTTGTGCGGTGGAGCATCCTGTTATATCCCTGCCATCCAGAATCGCCTTTCCTCTTAAAACCTTGTCTCTTCCAAATATGGTTGTGGCAAGCTCCGTACGTCCGGCGCCAACAACCCCGGCCACTCCCAGCACCTCACCCGGGTACACCTTAAGGTTTACATCCTCAAAACCATAGCCGGTGTAGCCCTGAAGCTCAAACACCGGCTTCAGTCCCTCATAATTAAGGGTTTTCTCCTCCCCTTTCCCATCTTTGAGATCCGCCACATCCATATTGGGAGGAAGGAGTCCCTTTACCAGCATTTCCCTGGTGAAGTCCGATACGCGCCCTTTTAATGTGATAATTCCGTCCCTCATAATTGCCACATGGGTGGCGATCTGAAACACTTCTGCCAGACGGTGTGTTATGTAAACAATTCCGATGCCCTTCTGCTTCAGATCTTCCACGATCTTGAAGAGGCTCTCAACTTCGTCAAATGTAAGCGCGCTGGTAGGTTCATCCAGGATCAGCACCCTGGCATTCCTCAAAAGTCCGCGCAGCAGCTCCACCAGCTGCTGTTCTGCTATGGAAAGACTCATGGCCTTTCTGTTCAGGTCCAGGTGCCATCCGATATCATCCATAATCTGTAGCAGCCGCTTTCTCAAGGTCCCTGTCTTTTCCTTAAATCCAATGAGGACGTTCTCTTCCACTGTCATGTTAGGAAAAAGCATAGGTTCCTGAGGTACCATATAAACGCCCTTGGCCAATATCACCGAAGGCTTGAATGAATGGATCTTTTCATCTGCGATGACCAGTTCTCCCCCATCCGGCTGATAAATACCCATGATGATCTTCATCAGGGTGCTCTTTCCGGCACCGTTTCCTCCTATCAAAGCCAGCACCTCGCCCTTGCCGACATCCAGATCAATTCCTTTTAATACTGCATTCAAACCAAATGTCTTAAAGACGCCACGGACAGAAAGCAGCACTTCCTTAGAATCACATGTCTCTGCTTGACTCATGTTTATCCTCCTTAGCGCACCTGTTATTGATATTTTTGTTTATAGTCAAAACATTTGTAACACTTGTAGTATACGGGAACCATATAAGTTTGTCAAGGGGTTTTAAGCATTTTAACCCTTGCCCCCACTGTTTTGCCCCTTCTATTTAAGCATATTTTTCTTTATTTTTTACCTCCATCCATTCTTATATTGGCCAATTATTATGTTTTTGTGGATTATTGTTCCTATTTTATGTACATTTCCTATACTATTTCATATTGACATTCATATTTGGCTCTGATATACTAATCACAGGGCGAAACATTTTATTGGTTGTCAAACATTTGTTTCTACCGACACAAAAATCGGAGGTGCGTACGGCAGATATGGATTACGAAGATTCCTTGATTGTCAAAACAGCTTGGTACTATTATATAGAAAACATGACTCAGCAGAAAATTTCAGAAAAACTGGGCATATCCCGCATGAAAGTCATCAAACTATTGGAAAAGGCGAAACAGACAGGTGTGATTCAATTTAAAATTTCACCGGAACGGAGCCAGCAGCTGATGATCGAGCAGAAGCTGATCACCCAATGGAATTTAAAGGACATCTTTGTGGTTCCCACTCCGCCAAGCGGTTCCAATCTGAATGAAACCATTGCTCAGGCAGCCGCTATGTATATAGGGGACCGTCTGACAGAAAACATGTTTATCAATATGGGCTACGGAGACACCCCCAGCAGGGTATTAAACCACTTGGCCACCATTGCGGAGTCGCCCATTTCCGTGGTGTCCCTCACAGGAGGAGTCAGCTATTATCTGCCCAATATCCGTTCCAACATTTTCAATGCCAAGCTCTATCTCTATCCGGCGCCGCTTCTCGTCTCTTCCAAGGAGATGTGCAAAGCCATGCGTAACGAGCCTCCCATTGAAGAGATTGCAAGAATGGTCCGCCTGGCAACCATGACAGTGATCGGCATCGGAGCCATGAACGATGATGCCACTATCATTTCCAACGGAATTTTAAATCAGAATGATTTCCTATATCTCTCCATGCAGGGGGCAGTGGGCGACATTCTGACCCACTTTATTGATAAAGACGGAAAGCCGATTCACAGTGATGTGGAAGAGCGTCTTTTCAGCACGCCTCTGGAGACATTAAAAAGTCTGAATAATGTCATTGGGATTTCGGGCGGCCCTCAGAAGGTGGAGGCCATCCGCGCAGCGTTAAAGGGCGGATATCTGGATGTACTGATTACAGATGAAGAAACAGCCATGCAGCTGATTGATTTAAGCTGAAAAAGATAATGTAAAGGAGGAGTTTACATATGTCAAAGAATTATTTTCTTACAGTCGATGCCGGAACGGGGAGCGTCCGGGCCGTCCTGTTTGACTTAGCGGGCAACCAGACCTCATGTGTACAGCAGGAATGGGATCACAGGGAAGATCCCAGATACCCGGGCAGCATGGATTTTGACTGGGAATACAACTGGAAGCTGACCTGCGGATGCATCAGGGGTGTGTTGGAACAGTCCGGCATTTCCCCGGCTGACATTGCAGCAATCTCCACCACCTGCATGAGGGAGGGTATTGTACTCTATGATAAGGACGAACACGAAATTTGGGCCTGCGCCAATGTGGATGCAAGAAGCACGGATGAGGTCAGCCAGCTAAAGAAGGCATATCCCGGACTGGAACAGGAATTATATATGGAATCCGGACAGACCTACGCCCTGGACGCCCTCCCCCGCCTGTTATGGGTCAGGAATAAGATGCCGGATGTCTATGAAAAAATTGCATATGTGGGAATGTTTAACGACTGGCTGATCCATAAGATGACCGGAATCCTGGCCGTGGAGCCAAGCAACGGTTCTACCACCGGACTATTCAGCCTTAAAAAGAGATCCTGGGATCCCTCCATTGCCAGACGCTGCGGACTGCGCACCGATATGTTCCCTGAAGTAAGGGAATGCGGCTCCAGGGCCGGAACCGTGACTGCACAGTGCGGGGAACAGACCGGGCTGGCCCAAGGAACACCTGTGATCGTAGGAGGCGGCGATGCACAGCTGGGCTGTATCGGCGTAGGGGTTGTCAGGCCAAACCAGGCGGCTGTGTTCGGCGGAAGTTTCTGGCAGTATGAATATAATACAGCGGACGGCAGAACAGACAAGGAATGCAGAGTCCGGGTCAACTGCCATGCGGTGCCGGATGTATGGCAGTACGAAGCCCTGGCATTTAAACCCGGACTCGTGATGCGCTGGTTCCGGGACGGCTTCTGCCAGGCGGAAAAAGAGCTTGCGAAGCTGAAGGGCACGGACCCATATGATGTGATGAATGAGTACGCCAAGGACATTCCTGCAGGCTCCTACGGTATGATGTGTGCATTCTCCGATGTGATGAACTTCATCAACTGGAAGCACGCCTCGCCAACCTTTACCAACTTCGAGCTGGATCCGGTACGTTTTTCAAAGTATACCTTCTACCGCGCTATCCTGGAAAATACAGCCATGGTAACCAAGGGCCATCTGGACCTGGTGCGCGAGGCAACCGGGAACCAGCCTGAGGAGATCATTTTTGCCGGAGGCGCTTCCAAGAGCCCGTTGTGGTGCCAGATTTTATCCGATGTTCTTGGACTTCCGGTAAAGGTTCCGGTGGTCAAAGAAGCAACCGCCCTGGGTGCAGCGATTTTAGCAGGCTATGGGACCGGCATCTATAAAGACATGTCAAAAGCAGCAGAAAAACTGGTGCAATGGGATACCACCTATGTTCCGGATTCCGCCAATCATCAGCTCTACTGTGAAATATATGAACAATGGCGCAAAATTTATAAGGCTCAGCTGAATCTGTGCAACCAGGATCTGACCAGAAGTATGTGGGCTGCCCCGGGATTATAAAACAGGAGGAATAGTAGAAAATGTTTATTATAAATGAAAGTGAAAAAGAATATCGTTTCGGGGACAGCGGCCCCAAGTACCTGATGAAAGGTCCCAGAATGAATTTTGCTGTAGTCCAGTTCCAGCCAGGCCAGGATTTCAAGGCACATTACCACAACATCATGGAGGAAGACTTCTTTATACTAGAAGGAGAGATCAACATTGTGGTGGACGGGACCGTGCACCATTTAAAACAGGGAGACTTGATCCACATCGAACCGTTGGAAGTCCACTACTGTTTCAATCCATACGGGCAGACCGTGAAAATGATCTCCACCCTGGCTCCGTTCCAGGAAGCGGATAAAGTGGAGATAGATGATTATAAATTCTAGTAATGGGTGTTCTTTGCTGAAAGCTCACATATAGCCTGCTTTCAATACATATTCATATCCAAACCGCACATACTACCATTATTAGGAGGTGTGTCTTATGGATCCCAATGAAACCGTTTGCTTTTGCAATGATGTTACCCGCGGCATGATCAAAGATGCCATTGCTGCAGGGGCCAAAACCCTGGAAGATGTACAGGAAGCAACAGGAGCCGGCACCGCATGCGGCGGATGCCTTGATGATATCCAGGCGATCATTGACGAGTTGGCAGAATAATTCATTTTTGACCGTGCCCCCATGGAATTGCCATTAATTCCATGGGGGCATTTATCTTCCAGAAACTACTAAGCGCAGGATCTAATTAATAGAAAGGTATCCGGGATCAACATATTTTGTAAGCCAAACCCCATTCTCCGACAAGTAGAAATCAGCCCCATCCCGGCACATTCCGGCTGCATCCACTTTGATCACCACAGGCTCCCCATGGCGCTTTCCGACTTTCAAGGCCGTATCATAATCCTTTGAGAGATGAACATATAAACGGCTCATGGGTTTTAAACCCTTTGTCTTTATGCTCTCCATGAATCGGGTGGCTGTTCCGTGATACAATACATCCGGGGGAAGCATCTTTTTCAGCTCCACGTCCACAGCAATGCTGTGCCCCTGATTTGCTCTGATCCGCGTATGTCCTTCATCGAATCCATACCGATTCTTTTTGTCTTCCCGAACAATCTTTTCCAGCAGATCCAGATCAATAAATCTGCCCGTCCCATTGATGCCATGGATCAGCTCATTTACATCTGCCCAGCCATGTTCGTCCAAAGTTATACCTGCGGCATCCGGTTGGTGGCGAAGCACCAGACTTATAAATACACTTAATCGGTCATTACTTTTCATGAATTTTCTCCTTTAGTTAACGTATTCCACGATCAAACTCCAATAGCTCCGCTTCCGTGTTGGAATCCACAAAGTGTTGTATTGCCTCGGAAACGCTGTCTGCCTGGGCATTATTTGCAACAATACCAGCTAACCCCAAAACAATGATCTGATGGATATCTTGTTCATCAAGTTCCGCCACTGATACATTAAATTTGTTTTGCAGTTTTGCCAGCAGACTTTTTACTACCATCCGCTTCTCTTTTAACGAATGCACCCAAGGAGCATGTAATTTTATCGTTATTGTCAGAATCATCATATGATTACACCTCGTTCATCAAAAACATAATTCATAAGCCACGGCCCCGGTGCATATAATTAGCTAAATACAAGCAAGAGGTATGCCATTGTATGAAAATCCAAAATAAAAGTGCTTTTATCATATCAATCCTTATCCCCCTGGCTGTTGGTGCCGTCTCTGCGTTAATAGGCGGAAATATGTCAACATACGCCGCATTAAACAAACCAGCCTTAAGCCCTCCCGGATTTGTCTTTCCTGTCATTTGGACCATACTTTACATCCTAATGGGATTTTCATCATATATCATCCATTCTTCAAGCCGTCCCAATAAGACAAACGCATTTTTACTTTATGGCATTCAGCTGTTTTTTAATTTTTCTGGAGCATAATCTTCTTTCATTTTAAAGTTTACCTGTTTGCCTTTATTTGGCTCATAGCCTTAATCTATATAATAGCCATTATGATAAAGCATTTTTATATTGTTAGTCCTTTGGCTGCTTATTTACAGATCCCCTATTTCCTATGGTGTATATTTGCCGCCTACTTAAATTTATCCATATTAATATTGAATTAATACTTTTTACAGCACCGTCTTGCCATGCTCCCCGCTTAGATCCTATGATCTTAAGGTGGGGAGCTTTAATCTCCTCCCGCCTTAAAATTATAAACAGGCTTTGCCTAAAGAATACTACAAAATCCGCCAACTATCAATATGCAGAACAGCAGGCTCCAATGAGCCTGCTGTCCATAGTATGATCCGTTATGATATTATTCAAATACCGCACAAATATGAATTACAGATAGAATACCGCACAGAGAACGGTTGTTACAATACCAAAGAGGACTACTAACGGGAAACCGCATTTTATAAAGTCCTGAATATTGTATCCACCAGCTTCCATAACGATCAGGTTGTTTCCGGCACCAAATGGAGATGCGAACACACCAGATGCACAGATACTAACAAGCATTGCGCCTGCAAGAGGATTGATTCCAGCTGCCTGGCAAAGCATAAGGGCAATTGGAAGAACCAGTACAGTTGCAGAAGAGTTCATCAGGAACTGAGTGATGATCAGCTGAAGGGCTGCAATACCGCCAAGCAGTGCGATTGGAGAAAAGCCTGCAAGAACAGGTGATAACTGGGTTACGAAGAATTCAGCTGCTCCAGTGCTGACAAGTGCCTTACTAATTGGGAAAACGCCTCCCACAAGGAATACGGAAGAGATCGGGATTGCCTTAATAGCCTCATCCATGGTAATACATCCTGTTAAAACAACAAGCACGGAACCGATAACGCCTGCCAGCATGATCGGAATAACGCCGGTTGCCATTGCAAGGATTGTAAATACGAAAATAGCTGCACAGTAAGGCATCTTCTTCAGGTTGTAATCTTTTGTTCCGTCCACATTGACATCGATGTCTCTGTCAGGAAGCAGTCTAACGCCGATAAACATCATGTATAAGATACCAACGATCAATAACGGAACACCGATTTTTGCATATTCAAAAAAGGCAAACTCGGGAAGTCCATTATCCTTCAAAATACCATTTGCAACAATGTGAGGGGTGGTACCTGCAAGAGTGATACATCCGCCCAGAGAAGCAAAGTAGGAAAGCGCAAGTAACAGTCTGGATCTCTTAACGCCAGCCTTCTCAGCCATGGAGCTGACGATTGGCATCATACATGCTGTGGAGCCTGTATCGTTTAAGAATGCAGAAAGTCCGCCGGCCACGATACCTGTTCCTGCCAGCAATCCTTTTTCATTCTTTCCCAGAACTCCGATGATCTTTGTACCGAGAAAATCCGCAAGCCCTGTTTTAAAGAAAGCAGAACCAATGATGCAGAAACAGATCATGAAAATGGATGTGGAATTGGTGAAATCAGCAAAGGCTGTATCTGCCTTAATAATCCCAAAAAGTGCAAGAGCGGTAGGAATGATTGCTCCTGTAATAATAATGGGGATTGGTTTAAAAACTAAAAGTAATATGGTGATAACAAAAATCACACAGGTGATAGTTGCTTGTACAGACATAACATAACCCTCCTCTTACTGTCTTAATGATTCGATCAGTCCTCAACAGACGCGCGGAATGCCTTAAGTTCATCCTCTTGCGTGTTGACTGAGATGGAGCAATCAGGCCCCAGAATAAACGGCTGATCTTTCATTCTTTCAATGGCATTATGGGCCATTGCGCTTATTTCTAATGCTTTATTTTGGCCGAACAGCCGTTCATCACAGCCGCCCATTGGCGTAATCCTTCCAATCCAGTTCTTAGCGCTGTCCAATTTTACATTTCCTGTTGCGGATTCCGCCCAGTGAAGGATATCGATTGGATAGTCGGTAAAGTACTCAGGATTTGAATTAATTCCGCAGGTATGAACCCATATCTTCGCAGGTTTCAAAGCATCGATCAGCATAAGATCGTATTTCCTGACGTAACGCTCCCATTCTTCCTTTGTAAGATAACCAGTTCTTGCCAGTGCCGCCGAACTATAAAAAATACCGTAGAGCCCTGTTTTAACCAGTTTCTCCCCGTATTTTGCCAAAGAAACGGTAATGTTTCTCATGGCCTGATCGGTAAGCTGCGGATAATCTTGAATCGCCCTCACTAAGCCTTCCTTGGATGTGGGCCGATATCTTCCGGAAGCAATTTGTCCAAAAAACATTTCAAACACCGCGCCCGGACAAAAAATCGTATGGAAAACAGGAGTGCCTTCAGACCCAGCGATCACTTGTTTCACTGCGTCTATCTGCTCAAGAAAAACATCCTCACTTCCTGTCAGCTCAACAATTTTTTCTAATTCTTTTCCAAGGTTCTCATCCCCATGAAGATGGGGGAAAGAAAAGAAGAAAAAATAAAAACGGTGTTATTTACAGTATACCTCCAAGTGCAAATTAAACCTTGGCTACAAATATCATCCGGATATCAATGATGGGGACATGACGGTCAAAAAGGATATTTACTACATCCATTGACGGC
>Ga0192244_10113_pt1 | contig 33707 bp, 29 predicted proteins | sample Koala_Koa27_L3_FD_131234 | JGI IMG/M metagenome (GOLD analysis project Ga0192244, IMG submission 131234) | Enriched cells from koala feces incubated with labeled cellulose particles, San Francisco Zoo, California, United States - Koala_Koa2-7_L3 ... | reverse complement strand
GGTTCATCTGCCGGCTGACGCCCTGGTTGACGACGGTAAAAAAGGGTTGTGTAAACAGGATGCCCAGGCTGGGCCGCCAGAGACCGATGGCGGGCGAGAGGTGAAGCGAGGCGTTGAGGTATTGCATCCGTTTGTGGTTGGCGGTGGTGAAGATGACGGCATCGGGATTGCCTTCGTAGTCTTTGGTCATAAAGGCGATGGGGTTGCGGCGGTACTGGTAGTACAGATTGAACTGTATCCATTTATAGAGGGTGCTGAATTGCAGGTCGTGGTGGGTCTCGGGCAGCAGGTCGGGATTGCCTCCTTCGTATACAAAGCGGTTGTTGTAGCTCAGGGTGCTGCGCAACTGGAAGAAGCTGGGCCGGTTGGTCTTTACCGTGTAAGAGCGGTTGGCTGGCGCCCGTCCCAGCGGGAAGTCGAGGGCCAGGTTGGGGCACCAGTCGTTGTATGTGCGGCTTTGTGCGGCGACATATTGCCCGTCTTCCCAGTAGCGGAAGGCGGCATGTTCAAAGCGCAGTCCGGCCAGCAAGTTTACGCTGCCCAGCGTATGCGTGTATTCGGCAAAGGCTGCAACCTTGCTTTCGTGGATGCGGCTGTCGGTGTCGGGCAACAGGTTCTGTACGTTCAGAAAGAAATCTTTGCGGCGGATAAAGGTATAGTCGCCGCCTGCTTTCAGCGTGGCGTTTTTACCCAGCGGGTGGGACAAAACCAGTTTGGATGCATACAGGCGGCTGGTAGCACGGTTGTAGGAACTGATGTCGCGGTCGGCTTCCTGCTCGTTGTCTTCGTGGGCTTCCTGGTGGTCATAGTTCTGTCTGTGCAGCAGGTCGGCGGTGAGGTTTATTTGCAATTTGCCGACGGTACCGGTGTAGTAGGCATTGACCTGGTGGGCAGTGCTTTGCTGAAGGTTTTCGCTGACATAATTTGTCCGGTCGGTTGGCTGGTCGTCGGCCAGTGCGCTGTATTGCGAGTGTATGTCGATGTAGAAACCGGGGGTACGGTGGTATTCGTAAGACATGCCCAGGCTGTGCTTGGGGTTGAAATCGTAGCTGAGGCTGGTACTTCCGCCTGCCATGAGGCCGTGATGCTTCATGGCCGAGTGGCTGTTGATGTCCCATTGCACCGATGAGGGTATCTGGTAGCGTACGTCCTGTGTGCGTTGCGATTGCTGAAAATTGGTGTATGCCATGCCCAGTACCGACAGGCCATCTTTCTGATAGTTGAGGCTGACTTGTTCGAGGTGGCTGGTGCGCCTTCGCTGGTTGAGGCTTGCACGGAGGCTTCCGCCAAAACCGTTTCGCTTGTTTCGCACGGTGCGGATGCGTATCACGGCCTTGACGTCGGCGCCGTATTCGGCACCCGGATTGGTGATGAGTTCCACCTTTTCGATATCGGCGGCCGAGAGGCGTTCCAGTTCGGAGAGGTCCTGTAACAGGCGGTTGTCAATGTACACAATGGGACTTCCCTTACCGAACACGGTATATGTATCGTCGGATACGTGCAGGCCGGGAATGTGTTTCAGCACGTCGTTGGCGTTGTTGAGGCTGGCCAGCAGGGAATGTTGTACGCTGGTTTCCAGTGTGCCACCTTTCAGGCGGTAGACGGGCCGGCGGGCGGTGACCACGGCCTCGCCCAGCTGTACGGACGAGGCTTTCAGTACATAGGTTTCCGGTGTACCGTTCTCGACGGTGCGGTAAAGCGTTTCGTAGCCGATGCACGAAATTTGCACCAGCCATTTGCCGGAAGGGGTAGCGGGGACAATTTCAAAAGTGCCGTCGGCGCGGCTGCAAGTTCCTTGTACGAAGGTTGAATCGGTAGTGAGCAGGGCAATGTTGGCCAGCTCCACAGGTTGGCGGTTCTCGTCGGTAATGCGCCCGCTTATGCGGTTGTTTTGGGCGTGCAGGGTTGCGATTCCGGTAATGAGCAGGGCGATGAACAGGGTAATGACGGTTTTCATGTTTCAGTGGTTTTGTTTTGCCGCCGAAGGTAGAAACAGGTTGCAAAACACGCTGAAACATTTGTCTGATAACTGTCTGACAATCGTCTGACATTTGTCTGACAGTGCTGTAAATGTGTGGATTAGAAACGGTATCCCAGGCTTACCGATACTGAATGCATGAGCTTGTGCTTCGGCAACCCCAGCTTCTGTCCTTCGATAACGATGTGACGGCTTCCGCCATAAAGGTCGAAGTCGGAACAGGTGTATCCGGCCGAAAAGAGGAAACCGCCGTCTGTTTCCAGTGTGAGGGCTGTACGCAGGTGATAGTACACGGTGCGGGCGCCTTCGTTTGTCACCTGTTCACGGCGCAGGGCTGTCCATGTGCCCGGGCGGTTGGGGAAGTAGTCGATACTGAATTGCCGGTTGGCTGGGAGTGGAAGGGTAAGTCCCGGTGACAGGGTGAGGTAAAGGGCATAGTCCTTGTCGCGTCCCATCCATAGTTTCGGTGTGTTGAAATGGAGATTGGGGCGCAGGGCAAAGAAATAACTGGTAGCATGGTCGGTGGCGTTGCTCCAGCGGAATTGTTTGTCTATCGAGGTACCGCCTATGCTTTCATTATGATAGGGTTGGGTAAACAGCATCCCCAGTCCCACACCGACGTAATGAATGGGCAGAAAGGTGACGGAAGGTTCTACCTCCCAAGCGTCGTAATTGTTCAGTGAACCTGCCAGCTCTACTTTCCAGAGCGGACGTTTTTCCGGATCCTGGGCAAATAGAGACAGGCAGGTGCTGAAGAAGAGTAGAAAGAGAGTATAGTTTTTCATTTCGGGTATCGTCAATCGTTTTTCGGTTGTGCTTCCGGTTCCAGTTCGATGTTCACAATGGGATTTTCCCATTTGAACATTTTGCTAGTACCGAGGTCTACCAGGAATCCGGGCCAGAAGAGTATGTTCCACAGGCTGGCGGCGTTGAACGAGGTCTCGAGCATAAACGGAGTGTTTTGAAAGCCTTCCTTACGGGCGATGAACTGTTTGTCTTCACGGCGTTTTTTTCAGCCGGGCAGTGGCCATGTTGTCCTGTTTCACTTCGGCTATCTTGACGTTGGTGGCGGCATCGTATATTTTGGTACCGTCAGGGGCCATGAAAGTGATGGTCTGCTTGGAGCTGGTAAACACCGTGCAGCAGGATGATAGGAACATGCCGGAGAAAATCGCCAGCAGGCAAATGGTCGATGTAAAGTTTTTAGTCATGGTTTTATTGTTTTTGTGGCCGCAAAGTTAGCTCGGGAGGTAGCGACAAACCAAAAAAAACGATGTACATCAACAATACATAGCATGCTGAAAACCAGCATCTATTGATTATTATTGATGTACATCGCACTTTGCTTGGCGAGGTTATTCCCCGGTTTCCATCTGCCCGTTGAACGAAATGGCCTGCCGGCGGTTGGGCAATACGTGTATGTGGGTGCTTCCGTCGCTAAATACGGTGAGGCTGTAAGTGTAGGTATCTTCCTCGTTGGAGGTGGTGATTTTTATTTCCTTGCGGCCACGTTTGCCTTCTTTCATCTCGTACGTGCTGATGGGGGCATCAAAGTTGAGGGCTTTCCCGCCACCGTAGGGCACATTGTAGGCTTCGCCCGCATAGGGCAGGTAAGAGAAAAGCGAGTCGTTGCGTACGGTCAGCGAGTAGCTGGTAGTCAGCGGACGGCTTCGTCCTTTCAACGGATTCATGTAGTCTACGCGAATACGGTAGTTGCGGGCGTCGAGTGCTTGGGCTACGGCCTGCTCGGTGCGGGTTTTGCGGGATTGCTTGTCGGTTGGCTGTTGTGCGTGCCCGATTATCGGTATGCAGGCCAGCAACATGAGCGTGATAAAAGATTTCATACAGGTTGGAGGTTTAGAGTTCTTTATTATGTCATTCATTGATTTCCAGTCCATAGGCGCGGCCCCGGTCGGTAGTTATGCGCAGGCTGCTGTTGTTTTCGATGATGGGCTTTAGCCGGCGAATAAGGGTGTAGAGGGTTTCGTCAGCGTTTTCCTTGCCAGGCCAGAGTGCCTGGCAGATATCGTGGCGTGCCAGCTGATGCGAAGGGTTGAGGTAAAACATCTCCATCAGGGCATATTGCATGGGGGTGAGATGTAACTTTTCGCGTTGCGGGTTGTAGAAGCAATTCTCGCGGCGCGACAGGGACAGGTTGCCGTAGGCAATGAGGTTGTCGTCTGCTGTATGGCGCGGGTTCTTCCGGCTTTTTCTGTGGAGCACCAAGAACGACATTCCTCCCCATAACAAGGCCGATAACAAGAGCAGGCCCGGAAGCGTGAGGTCGGATAATGCCAGTACGTCGGCAGCCGAACAGCGTGCGTATCCGCGGAACGACAGGGTAAGCCCCGAACTTTCGGCGGCATCCGATAGCCACATGAGGGTATCGCTGGCTATGCAATCGTGCGGTATGTAGTCGAGGGTGTTCTTGTCGCCCTTTTTCAGGATGTGCAGGGAGAGTTGCGATTTGCCTTTCAGTTGCGGGATGGAAAGAGCTTCGGTAAAGGCCCGGTTACCGCTATTGACTGCTATGGGAGCATGTAGCGTCTGTTGCAGCCTGGCATAGGTTTGAATACTGTCGGTACTTAGCCAGAGCGATTGGTTTTGCAATACGGAGAGGCGCAGGGCTTGGTTGAGGTCGGCTACAATGCGGCTTTCGGCCTGCGAATAGCTACGGATGCCCAATGTGATGGAAGCGGCTATCAGTAGCAGGGTGACATACAGGGCACGGTTGGGTGTCATGGCAATCGGATGAATGAATTTCAACGACCAAAGGTAATGAATCGGTGCGGAATTGCCAAGTGTACCTACGGGCTATTTTCGGTGAGTTTTTATAGTAGCAAAGAGGGAGGGAGCCGCCGGAACTGTGGTACGGGGCCCCTCCCTCAGGTCATGAAGAGAGGTTTAGGGATAGGTTGTTATGTCTTTTACTTGAGTTGTATCTCTTTGCTATCAAAATAGCAGATTGTCATTTCGCCTTTGGCCGTGCGGTCGTTCTGGGTCGTGGGTTGTTGGAGGATGCGGCGCAGGGTCAGTTTGTATTTGCCTTTTTCGACGGGTATTTCGTCGAATACAAATCCTTTGCCGTCTTCGGTCAGCTTGCCCGCTACCTGGATGTATGGTTTGGACTTCTCGTTCTGTTCCAGAAACACTTCCACGATTTCTTTCTCTCCCCGTGCGGCACCTTTCCACTGTACGGGTTTGCCTTTTTCAACGGTTGCCAGTTCGGCCGGCAGGGCAATAAAGGCCCCGTTGTCTTTTTTGACCGTATTTTCAAGCGTAGTGGACTTGTTGCGCACAAAGCTGAATTTCACTTCGCCGGTATTCTTTTCCAGCTGGAAAGAATAACTGTATTCTACCTGGTGATAGCTGTTCAACTCGTTGTATTGCATGCTTTTGCCATTGGCAAAGATTTTTTGTTCACCGGTCAGCTTGACAGGGTTGAACACGCGGATTCTGTTTTTGGAAAAGCCTGCATAGGCATAGGTTTCGCCATTGGCGGCAAAGGCGACCATGTAGCGTTGGGATACGGCAGCATCGCCCAGTTTGTCGGATTCTTCCTGCGAACATGCGGTGAATGTGGTGGCGCAAAGTGCGGCCAGGATTGGGAGGCAGATATAAAGCCCTTTTTTGAAAAAAACATTCTTCATACTTTCTGTCTTTTTAGTTTAGTTGATTACTGATACAAATTGTTGTTTCCTGTTACCGGGAGAAGACGAAAGGAGAATTGATGCAGCCACGACTGATTGGGAAGTTAAATCTATTAAAGCGTTTCGTTACTGGTTTTGTTTTAGAGGAGGCTGCATCGCCTCTCCTGTCGTTTCTTCCATTCTAAAGATTACACGTATGGTTTAGTTTAGTTTTCGGGTGCAAAGTTAGGGGTGCCAGCCAAGTTGTGCAAGAAAGTATGATGTACAAGATTTCCGGCTAAGTCGTTGTGTATTAGTGCTTATTTTGCTTTGTGCGATGTACATCGACCGTTTGCCCAGCCAGGAAAGGGGAGGGTGTAGGGCAAACGGGGGCGTTTGAGTCGCCTTTCAGAACGCGGCGATAAATTCGTCGAAGCTTACATCGGTTATCTGCATTTTCTCTTTCAGGCGCATTTTCTTGCGTGAGATGCTGCCTTTGGCAATGTGGTAGATTTCGGCCAGCAGGGCAAGGGGAAGTTCCATCTTGACGAGGCAGCAGAAGAGCCGTTCGTCTTCGGTGAGTTGCGGGTAGCGGGCCTTGAGCCGTTCGGTGAAGCGGTCGAAGCAGGCATTGGTGTTTTGCACGATGATGTCGCATTCTTCCTGGTTGAGGTGCAGGGCGCCTTGCGAGTTCCGCTTGCTCATGAGCATGGGAAGCGTAATGGCATTGAGCTGTTTGTAATAGCAGACGGTACGGTTAAGTCCTTCTATTTCCTGCTGCTTGCGCTTTTCCTGTTCGCGTACCAGGGCGATTTCCACTTCCATTTTCTGTAGCTTTTCGGCCTGCAGTTGCAGGATGAGTTGCTTTTTGTGTTGCCTGGTCTTGTAGAAGGTGTAGTACAGGGCAGCCAGCAGAAGGAGGGCAATCAGCACGATGCGGTATAGCATCACTTCGTTCCGGGTCTTTTCGGCTTCGGCTTTCTCGGCCCGTTCGCGTTGCAGCTTATATTCCTGCAGTCCGTGTATCTTATCCAGAATGTCTTCCTTGCGGTTGGTGGCGAGCGATTCTCTCAGGTTGACGTATTGCTTGAGGTGGGCAAGTGCGCGCTCCGGTTGCCGGTTCATTTCTTCCAGGCAGGAAAGGCTCCGGTAGGCCTCGGCCTTTTTGAGCAGGGGAAGCCGGTCGATGGATTGGGTCAGCAATTGCCGGGCAGAGTCTTCGGCGCCTGCCAGCAGGAATATCTGTCCCTTTTGCAGCAGGAGCTGGGGAAGTGCTTCGGGCGAAGTGTTGTGGGCAATGGCGCGGCGTATGTATAGCAGGGCGCTGTCTGTTTCCCGGCGCATCTGGTGCAGGCGGCTGATTTCCTGTTCGTAAACGGGCGTCATGGACGGGTTGTGCTGGTATGACAATGCTTTTTGCAGGTATTCTTTGGCGGTGGCAAAGTCGCGACGTTCTATTTTGGCCAATGCTTTCTGGTAGTATGCTTCGGTCAGCAGGCTGTCGGCCTGTTGTGTTTGGGCTATCTGAAAGGCTTTGTCCAGGTAGAGGTCTTCTTCATGCCGTTGTATTTTGAAACGGTTTATTTGGGCCTGCTCAATGTAGATGCGGAACAGCAATGCCGGATTTCCTTCGGCATGTTGTTCGGCCAGCAGGTAGTAGTCGCTGGCACTCAGCAGGTAATAGTTGTCGTGGAGTGCCTTGCCTTGCCGGTAGTAATAAGGGGCAAGGTCTTTGCCTTTTTTCCCATGCAGGGGACGGTAGACGGGATAGGGCAGGATGGTGTCGGTTTTCAGGGTATCCTCGGTCGGGGGAATGCTTTGCCGGCATGCCGCAAGAAACATGGTAGAGGCAATCAGGGCGGTGAGGAGCGTCGGGCTGGTCAAGGTGTAGGTTGTCTTTTTCATCTGTTTTTGCAAAGGTGTATAATCTGACATAACAATTTGCCGGGCAAAAAGTTTTATATCTTTGCATAAAAGATGAATTTTTTTCCAGCTGCAAGTTCGGGGCAACTTTTTCCTCGCCGGGCAAGGGGGGCTTCCTCGGCGAGGAAGGAGGCATTCCTCGCCGAGGAACCTGTTGGGGGTATCGGTCGGGGTGTTTTACCGAAGCTGCAGGGTGCTTTCCAAGGTGCGGGTAGCCGTTGCCAGGGTGTAGCTGACGACGTAGCAATGTCCCGGCTCCACGGCATGTCCTTCGGCATCGCCATATGTTTTTTCTTCAGTGCTGAAGGTTTCGTTGTCGGCATTGGTGGCGGTCAGTTGATAGGTGAAGGTCATGCCTTCGGTGTAATCGAAATAAACCGTTTCATCGGGACCCAATGTGGTAGCTTCCGAAGATGCGGTACTGGCCTTCACAGTCAGCGTAGGGTTGGTGAACAAACCTGCCAGGTCGTCACCGAAAGGCGCAAGCCTGATGGCGACGTTAATCATGGGGACTTGCAGTGTCACGTATCTTACCTTTTCCGCCTCGATGGTGAAGTCCTGCTCGGCATAATAGCGGGGAGCGTTGCTGCCTGGTGTGAGGTAGGCTTCGTTGTAGGCCTTGAGGGTATAGCTGCTGGCTGCCAGTTCCTGTTTTCCTTCCGGGAATTGGCCGGGCTGGTAGTTAAGGTTTACGTCCGAACCGTTGGTTATCTCAATGTACAGGTCTGTTTCCACCGCGCGGGTTACGATGGTTTCGGTGGTGTTACCCAGGGTAAGGCCGTCCAGCTGGAGGTAGCCGGTACCCTCCCCGGAGAAGGTGTCTTCTTGCTGGCAACTTACCAGCAGGAGGAGGCTGAATAGTATGTATAGGGTTTGTTTCATAAGCCTTTATTTATTTGTCGTAGATGAGGGAGATGTCGTCGATGGTGAGGACACTACCTCCATAAATTTTATAAGAACCGGCAGGAATTGTAATTGTTTGTTTTCTTGTGCTGACTGATTCTCCATCTGCAACCGAAACAAAACGTATTTTTATTTTAAATGCTTTCAATGTTTCATCTGTGTATCTTAAAGTGATATTTGCTTTTTGATAAGAAGTTGTAGAGACCTTTTCAGAAAGATATTCTCCTGAAGCTATTTTTGTTCCATCTTCTGATATAAGTTCTATATATGCGCCAAAATGCTCATTGTCATAGCTTTCATATTGGTACATAAATGTCAATTGTGAAGGACGAGATGTCCATTCACGTCCCTCTGTCATAGTCCCGTCATCGGATGTAGTACCAGTGTAAAGAATTCCCCGGTTTTCTCCGCTTCCCATTATTTCTGAGTTTCCGCCATTTACAGCTACGCTGCGTATAATAGCTGCCCTCCCTGATACACCAGATTCTGTATATGTTGTTGTTGGGAAACATTTGTAGTTGGGATACGTCAGGTAGGATTTGGGCATTGTTACGTTATTATTTGTATCCCACCAACTTTCATTGGACCATGGTTGATAATATGGTTGCTTATATCTTGTGCTTGAAAGCCACTCGTCCATATTTCCATTTGGCAAAGCTTTTTGGCTCCTCCATTTCTACACTCACTTCATTAGATGCTAAGGCCTCTCTGTATAATGCCCGTACTTTATAATTTCTATTTTGAGGATGTTCCGTAAAAACTTGCTGGCGGGTTATTTGATTATTGCAATTCTTCCAAATACCATCAGCATCTTGATATTGGTAAACCAAACTCCCTTTGATTTTTTCGGCATTCCCTTTCCCTTCTTCAACGGTAATTTCTTCAACGGTAAATTCTTTTGACCAAATATTGCCTGGCAGGACGGAAATGGAGAATTCGGGTTTGTGGACGGCAATGGTGTAGGTTTGTGCCCCGTCGGTATTTGTCCGATTGTTGGCCGTGACGCTATTAATGATGATTTGGTTGTTGACTACGCCTTCATTTTTCGATAGCAATTGGGAAATCAGGTCGTCACTGAATGTCATTTTAGGTGAATTGGAGCCAATAAGTGGCAAGGTGATGCCAGCATCAGAAAGAGTAATCCTGTCTTCATCGCTCAATGTGGATAATTGGTAGTCTTTGTTTAATGAACGAAGATTTTCATCGTTGAAGTTCAGCGTAAACGATATGTCTTGGAGCGGTTGCGATACAGTGAAATCAATTGATGCCGAAGGTGCATCACCCGTTTCATAAACCGTTAAATTCTTGTTATCATCAAACCCTGTTGCACTAATTTTGGGTGCCGGCAACCAATCTACCGGTATCGTTTCCGAGATGGTGACATTCTCTACCTCTACTTTTTCTACGGTGAGGATAACGCCCGAGGTAGCCGGTTTTACTGACAGTGTGAGTATGCAATGCTTTGCGGCGTCAAAGGTGGCGGCATCGGCCAGCTTTTCGTTTTCCAAAGGCATGGATACTTCCTGCCCGTTATCTTTCAGGGTGCCGATGAATTGGAAGGTAGGACGGCTTCCTGCCTGGTAGTAGGCACTTTTCTGTGTTTGTCCCTTGCCGATGGATGCCGAATAGTTTTCTACTGAAATCTTTACGGCATACGAAGAAAACAAATCGTCAAACTTTTCGGAATTGCTGTACACCACGCTGGCCAGGGCATTGGCCACCCCGCATGTAAGCGATACGGAGGCGGGTTCTGTCCCTTCGGCCACTTCCACGCCGCTCTGTTCGCCTTTATAGTAGGGCGCGTCCAGTGCCAGTACGGGATTGTCGCCACAAGTGGCCGTAACGGTATAGAATCCGGCAGAGGCTGGAATGATGCTTGAGGTATAAGTCCCGTCATACAATGTATTGCCGGTGCTCTCTTTTACAATTTTCAGGGTGAATTTGTCGGTGGTCGGCTTGCCCAGTTCGGCAGGAGTACTCTTGGTAGTTACACTCACGTCTTCCCCCAGGGAGATGAGGAAACCTCCTTCCATATTTTCCCATTGCTCTGCCTGGCAAGCGGCCAGCAGCAATGCCGTAAGGACGATGTATAACGATTTGATGTATTTCATTGTCAAACTTGTTTGTCTGTTACGTTATGGTTTCGCGTCACTCATAAATCAACTCAAAATTGTCTATCAGCAATTTGCTGCCCACACCTCCCGTAAAGAAGTCACCATACTTGCTGGCAGAGGCTACTACCAGGATGTATTTGGGCGTGCGGTCGGTGTAGCGGTAGTCCAGCACGAGGTCTTTCTGCTGGTATTGTGCATCCGAATTGCCGCTGATGTATTCGGCATAGGCAATGACGTGCGAGTCGTTTTTATCGAATAACTGGCGTTCGGAGGGACGTGTCCGGATTTCCAACGGTTCGTCCCAGTCGGTCAGGGCTATATAGATGTGACAGGAGTCGGGACGTCCTTTCAGGTATGAAAGCTCATCTTCTCCAACTTTGTCGATAGTGGCCGATGTGTATTTATAATTGATGCGCAACTTTGACGGGAACGAAGAAAATGAACGGCCGAAACTCAGTACGCCGTTGGTACCTACGGTTTTTACGTAGCTGCCGGTAAAGATGTTGCCGGCGGCAAACTTCAGTACCAGGTATTTCGACTCGAGTGAAGCTGCCTGCCCGCTGCCGTTGCATGTCTCGGTTGTGGGGATGGAGTTGCTGTCGCTGATGGTTATGGCGCCTTTGTTGCCGGTATCCCAAAATGATTCGCTTCCTGTGGGCCAGGGGTTCCATAGTTTGCCGTCCTGGTTCCAGTTGTCGAAGCTACCGTCGGTGAGCGGGGTGGCCGGAGCGGTGGTAAACGTGTTGTTGTAGTCGGCAGCGCCGCTTATCTTGATGCAATACTGGTAGTTGGTTTCCGGTTCCAGACCTTTCAGGGTAGCGGTATAGCTGGTACCTTTGATTTCGATGTCGCTTTCGGCAGCTGTGCTCCAGGTGCTTTCACTCTCTTTTTTGTATTCAATGGTGGGTTGCTTGCCACTTTGTACACTGCCCGATAATGTGGCACTGGTAGCTCTGGCAAAGACACCGGCTTCGTTGCTGGCTTCGTCGTCCGAGTGGTAAACGTATACCGTCCATTTGTAGCTTGCCTCTTCCCACCCGTTGGCAACGTAGAAAGTGACGGGGCTGGAGAAATCGAAAGTTTCGGATGCCGTCGGGTCGGGTGATACACTGCCGTGTGTGCCGCCCAGGTTGAAGGTTGTCACTTTGATTTTGTCCAGCGGTTGTTCCTGGGCCACATAGATAATGGCGTTATGGTTTATGTCATCTATAATGGCGTTTCCAATCTGGTTCTCCAGAATGACTTCACGGTTGATAATTTGCTGTATGCTTACTTTCCACTCATAGTCCTGGTATGTTCTCAACGTGAACTGTACGGTTTTTGAAAAATTCATTCGTGTGTCGGTAGAAACCGGTAGTGCATCCAGTGACTCGAATCCGGAAGTAGGGAACTTTTCATAATTATTGCATACATCCGGGTTGGCAATCAGGGTGGCATCGTTGCTTACGGTCAGTTTGGTGATGCGGAGTTTGGTAAGGTCTACCGTATCGTCTACGTAAAGCGAAACGGTGCGGTCGGTCTTGTTGATAGTTGCCTGGGTGCTGCTGTTGCCGCTGGCGTCGCACTGGCCTTCGGTTTCAAAGGCCGTAATACTGCCGTCCACAGTGGGATAGGGAATGTCGTTCTCTATTTTGCAGGCCGATGCCAGCAACAGGCAGGCGAGGTAATATAGCGTTTTTCTAATCATTTGTCTTTTTAAACTTTATCCGACTGTTTATAAATAGAAGGTCATACCGATGTTGATGGAAAAGAGGTTGATTTTGAAGCTGCCCGACGAGGTACGGCGGAAACCCGTCTCCACCTGGTTGGTCTTTTGGTGAACCCAGTCGAAGTTGAATCCCATCACACCCATCGAAACCTCTACGGCCGACCAGTCTGTCACAAAGGCCGTGAGGCCGGGCGCGAAGCCTATCTGCAGGCTGTGAGTCTGTTCGTAGGTACCATCGTATTCGGTGCCCGAGCCGGTGGAGTTTTTACCCACGGCGTAACCGTAGTTCAGACGCATTTCATTGAACAGGCCGAATATCTTGCTTTTTCCAATGGGCATGTAAGTGCGCAGGAAACCGCCTATCTGGTATTTTTGTTCCAGGTAGAACCAATCTTCCAGGTTGATGTTGAAATCCTCGCCCAAGTTCAGATCCAAGTTTCCCAAATCCAGGTAGGTACGGTTGTAGGAGAAACGGACACCTGCAGCCATGTTGTCGCGGAAAAAATAGCCCACGTACGGGCTGACGCTGAACGTGTAACCCAGTGCGTTGACGTCTTTCAGCACCAGGAAGTTGAGGTTGTCTTCTTCGTGTTCGGAATAGGAAACGGCGCCACCCGCCATCCAGCTGCCTTTGGGTACGAACACGGTTTTCATGATTTCCCGGTCGATGCGCTGGGGGCGTTCCACGCGTTTCCGTTTCTTCTTGCCGGCGATTTCGCTGGCGTCGCAGGTGGCAAACGTGGTCTTTGCAACGCTGTCTGTCAGAATTGTATCGGATTGCACACCGATGCCGGCCTGCATGTATGAAGTGCCGCTGAGTATAAACAGTAATATGAGTGGCAGTAGTTTCTGCATAAGGTTTCAAAAATACAAGTATAACCGGAGGGGCAGGAAGTACCTGCTTCTCCGGTTAGGGGTTAGTATTGAGTGTGGTTTTATTCGAGAACGGGCTCGCCATAAACCAGTTGGAACTCATCCAAGAGTAGAGTACTTCCTTTACCACCGGTGAAATAATCTCCATATTTACTTGAACTACATACAATGAGGATGTAAGTCGGCTTGCGGGTTATATCCCGGTACTTGATGTCTATTGTAAACTCTTCGTAGTTGGCCATGCTTTCGGGCGATGTCTTGTCAGCCCCAAGTTCGCCGTAAGCTATAACAGACGGGTCGTTGATGTCGACAAATTTATTATCTCCCGTGCTGACAGCAAATGGAGCCTCCCAGTCGGCTAGAAGAATGTAGATGGAACAGAGGTCGCGGTCTCCTTTTTGGACAGCGGTTACTCTCTCTGTGTCTATGTAATTGATGTTGACCGGATTATATTTGTAATAACCTTTCAGTTGTGACGGCCTTCCTGTGAATGGACGGCCAAAATCAAGGTAAGCACCAAGAGGACTTAATGAAGCTGAGCCAAAATCACCCGTAAACAAACTGCCGGCTGCAAACTGGGTTGATGCAACAACTTTAGATGTTAATTTGGCTGCCTTCCCGGATATTACATCTGTTTCTTCCGGTTGAGTGGGATTTTCTACACTTAGAGTATTAGCCCCTTCATTTCCACTGTCCCAAAACAGGTTGTTGTAATCTGAAGTTGCATAATAAGTATTTCCTGTTCCAATTAGACCTGCATTTTTTACAGTACACCAGTCGTCAAAACTCAGGTTGGGTACAACTTCCTGATTTTCGGTCGTAAAGTTGCTGGCATCACTTTTGAAAATTGCGTCGCTGCCGCCGTTGTAAGCCATCCGGTAGCTGTACTGGGTACCCGGTTTCAGGTTGGTCAAGGTCGCTTTGAAGGCATTTGCTCCGTCTACCTGAGCTACAATGCTTGTCCATTCTTCATCGGAAGTTGCCTTGTACTCAAATGTCATGTTGGCAGCATCCAGTTCTGTGCCGGCTTCCTGCGACTCAATGCTTCCTCTGACGTAAGCGAAGTTGCTCCATGCGTTGGCTTGTTCAACACTCAACTTAGTAGCAGCTTCGGTAGAGACATTGAAGGTAAAACTATAAACAATCTCTTCGCCATTGATGGTAACGGTTGGCTTATTGATTGAACCAGCTTCGGCTACTTTGAAATTTAGGATGTAGTGTTTACGGGCTTTTACATCGGTGATGTTGGTGGTTTGCGAATGGGATTGTCCGGCGTTGTTGGTGACATTGACAGTCACGTTCAGGTCGCCAACCGGGAAATAGCCTGGTTTCAATTCTTCGTTCATTGTAAAGTTGAGTGCGGCTACGCCCTCAAGTGCCGAGGCTACTTCTGTGGTAGCTGTCTTGAATTGCTGGAACGATTCGTCGTAGTTCACAGTAACCTTTACATTGGCCAGCGTGCAGACAATGTTAGCGGTTACTTCTTTACCGGTCTGTACGGTGACTTGTTCGCTGCCGGCATAATAAGGAATGTCGTAGCCCGATTCCGAACCGTCGAAACCATTGGAAGAAGCGTTAAGAGTATAGACACCAGCTGGCAGGCGCAGTTGGGTACCGGCCAGGGTTTCCCAATCGTCGGTGCTGGTTACTATTTCGCCTTTGCTGTTTACTATCTGTAAGGCTATCTGTTGGGGATTGTATTCGTCTGCAATGCGGGTGCTGACATAGGAGTTGGTGCCGACTTCAACGCGCAGGTAACCGACGTTGCCCTCCAAATCATCCTGCTGGCAGGACATGACTAACAGGGTAGCCAATGATATGATGAATGAGAAAAATGTTTTCTTCATGTTGTTACTTCTTTATGGTTACTTTTAAACTGACGGGGCCTACGACGGTTCCGGCATTATCTTCTACTGTCATTTGGAATTCGTGGTAATCGTTTCCGTAAGGTGTTTCTTCATCAGTATTCAATGTTGCTCCGTAGATGTTCATCATGCCGTAGAATTGTCCTACCGGGAATGTATATGACTTACAATCCTTTTCGGGCATGGGAAGGCTTACTCCCATTTTACTTAAGAGACTAGCTAAGGCATTGCCCCCTTCACCAATCAGTTCATAGTTTTGGAATCCGATTTCTTCACAGATTCCCTGAAAGCCTTCGTTTCCACCTATAATAGTAATCTTAAGGCTCTTCAGCCCTTCAGGAGTTAATATGGAGACATTGGTTTCCGGCCAGTTCTCGGCAGCGAGTGAGTATTCTACTCCGGTTTCAAACACATTTCCTTCACTGTCAGAATCGGTATTTATCTTGCCGATACAAGTAATGGAGGCATCTCCTCCCTCTCCCGGTTCATCGGGGTCAGTCGGTTCATCTGGATCGGTAGTCGGTATTTCTACGGCCTCTTCTTCGTCCTCGAAAGTAATGTTGGCAGTGATGCTGATGCCTTCCACGTCGCCAGTAGACGATTCTACGGTTCCCATGTTGATTTCCAGAGCATCGCCACCGGTAAAGGCGTCGCCTTCTTCTTCATAGTTTTCGGCGGCATCGCTTTTCTTGAATACGCGTCTTTCGCTCACCGTATTTCCTTGTGTCGTCACGGCACGGATGTTGACGGTGATACTGGTAATGTTATCGCCGAAGTGCCAGTAGATGGGTTCAGGAGTTAGATTACTTTCCATATACGAGAGGGCTGTTTCGGTGCCATCGTCGATGGTGATGGTCCACGAACTGAAAGCTTCCTTAAAGTCGTCGCCGTAGTTCATCTGGATGCGGCTATTGGCCATGCGGCAAACCACGTTCACTTCGCTGGCAATGTCTTTGCTCACGGTAATGTCGGTACTGCCGGCATAGTAGGGGTTGTCCATTTTCTTTTCCAGTTCGCCGGGAGTGTGCGAAGAAACGGTGTATTGTCCTACGGGTACCTTGATGCTTGCCGGTACTTCGTCCAAAGTTTCATACTCCATTATTATGTCGGTCACTTCTGTGCTGGTACCTTGTATGGTTACCGGGAAGTTGTTGGTGGACACCACTGTTTCTTCGGCACGGGTTTGTGAAACCGGTTGCTTTACGCTTACGCCCAATTCCAAAGCGCCCATGTCGCCTTTGTCGACCAGGCTACCCATCAGATCGTTCTTCAATTCGCACGAGGTCAAACTGAGAAGGGCGACGGTTCCTATTATGAATATTTTGTTGAGTTTCATAAAATGTTCTGTTTAGATGTCTGTTATATATAAATGTATAAGAGGTATTGGCTGATCAAACCCATTCGGATGGGACTTCGATGTCTATCACTTCATCGTCGGTCGATTCGTCAATCGTAATGTCGATGCCTATGCTTCCGTTGTCGTCTTGCGGGGCAATGGACAAAGTCCACGATTTGCCGGGTGCCAATGTATAGGTGCGTACTTTAGCGTCGGGTTTGTTGTCACTCACCCGGGTGAACTGGATAGTTGCCGTCACCACCTCACCTTTGGGATCGACTTTGAGGTACCAGGGTTCGGTATCGCCTTTTGCCCATACGGCGGTGCTGCTTGCTTCTTTTAAGGCGGCGGTTTCGTACACCACCGAGTAGTCGCTAAAGTATTCCGACATGTTGGAGGCAAACTTCACAGCCACTTTTCCACAAGTGGGTGCGCAGGTGACCGATACGTTCTGCACGGGTTTGCCATTGACTTGGAAAGTATTGCTTCCTTCTACATAGAAACTTGTGCGCGAGGCGTTGCTCTCGGTACCATAAAAAGCTTTCAGCGTGTATGACCCGTTATCCAGAGTGATTTTGTCCGGCTTGTCCGAATAGAGGAATTCTTTTACGGAAACGCCGTCATTGTTTAAGATTTGCACAGTGTAGTTACTTACATTACTGTATGTACTTTCATCGACCGCTTTTGTAAAGCTTGCCTGGGTAGTTACCGACAAGGTGATGCTGCCTGTGCCTTCCATGTTGGCGGGTTCGTCAGACGAAGAGCAGGATTGTGTGGTCAGGCCGATAAATGCCAGACAACCCATCAGTAGCTTGGTCAGGTTGTTTAAATTCATAATCTGCTATTTTTTAATATGATTTGTGTTTATAGTCAAAGACATAGAATGTCAGTTTTCCGGGTGCAAAGTAAGGGATTTATTCAAGGCCTCACAAGGTCTGTTTATTTTATTTTTGTTCCATTTTTTATAATGTATGGTTCTTTAACCCTATAATCCGTTTATAGGCAATGCTTTTTTATTACTTGTATTTGTCTATTCTTTAAATAAGTGTATCTTTGTATCGAGCTGTTTGAGGGTGTTTTCCGAGAAAGAATCTTACGTGCTTTCTTGGGAGTTGCCATTTGGAGCCCGAAGTCTTTTTACGTTTTGCCTATGGATAGAAACAAACAAAAAGAATTGCCAAGGATAGATTTGCCGGAACTTTGGATAGCCGGTACCGACATTGACCAGAACCTGCTGGGGCTTTATACCGATTTCCCAGTGCGGCTCAAGTGCGAAATGTTTATTCTTTGCCTGGGAGGAGAGGTCGATGCTTCAGTCAATCTGAACTCCATTCATGTAGGCCCTCTCGACGTGGTGCTGTTGTTACCCGGCACCATTTTCCAGATACATAAGCTGGGCGGTGAGTTGAAAATCTATTTTTTGGGATTCTCGGACGCTTACATCAAGAGCAATTGTTTCCAGCATCTGGTCGACGCACGCTATCTGTCGGCCGGCAGCCCGGTGATTTCGCTCAAGCAGGGGGCGGCAAGCTTGCTGGAAGATTATTTCAAGTTGCTTATCCGCTTGTATGAATTCTCGGACGAGAAGGGGCGAAAGCTTTTGGCCGACAACCTGTTTGCCGATGTCCACCTGGGTATCAACATGCTTTACAAAGACCGTAGCCGGGAGCGGACGGCTTTGAGCAAGAACGAGCAGCTGTTCAGGAACTTTGCGCAACTGGTGATGTCCAATTACGCCCAGACCAGGCAGGTGGAGTGGTATGCCGGACGACTGCACGTAAGCCACCCTTACCTGTGCAGCGTGGTGAAGGAGGTGACGGGCATTACCTGTACCGACATTATTTCGTCGATGGTAATTATGGATGCCAAGTCGCAACTCAAGCTTACCGATGCTTCGGTGCAGGCCATTTCCGATTCGCTGAACTTTGCCAATATTTCTTTTTTCGGGAAATACTTCAAGCGGTACGTAGGCATGAGTCCGCTGGAATACCGGGCTAAGGGCTGAGGCGTGGCGCATGCTGCCAGCCGGCGGATGTGTTCCGGTACCGTCTCATGCAGACAAAAAAAGAGGCCTTGCGGGGCCTCTTCTTTTGTCTTTTTTGCTGTGGACGTAATTACTTACGCAAGCCGAGTTCTTTTACAATGGCACGGTAGCGATTGATGTCGCGTGCTTTCAGGTAATCCAGCAAAGCGCGGCGTTTGCCTACCAACATTGTCAAAGCTCTCTCTGTACTATAATCCTTTCTGTTGAGCTTCATGTGCTCAGTCAGACGAGCAATACGGTAGGAAAACAATGCCACCTGAGACTCAACCGATCCGGTATCAGTGTTAGACTTTCCGTACTTGCCGAAGATTTCTTGCTTTTTAGCAGCGTCTAAATACATAAATGTTTTTAATTAAAGGTTGATACTATTTCTCTTTCGAGGCCGCAAAGATAGGCATTGTTTTTCATATGACAATGTGTTTCAGGCAAAAAAGTGATTTCGGGTGTGTATTTTTGTCAAAGATGAAAGGCGGGTGGATGATGCTTTTGCTCGTAACAGGTCGGAACCGTGCTTCCTGCCTGTTGCGGGCATGCTTCCAACAGGTTGCGGGCACGCTTGTAACAGGTTAGAAGCAGGCACTTGTAAGTGCCTGGTTATCAGTGCGGATTTTCCAGTCTGTTTCCGGATGTTTTTGGAAGTGGAAAAGTAGGGGCGGGATATTGGGGACGCATGAAGTAAGCCTTTTCAGCTTCTGCGTTCTTGGCTGGCTTTATGGGACTTTTTGTTACAGAATGACTTATAATAGCGAAATTTGCACTATCTTTGCACCTCGAAAATAATAGGTATTCGTATGCAAAACATCAGGAACATTGCCATCATTGCCCACGTGGACCATGGCAAGACGACGCTTGTAGACAAGATGCTGCTGGCCGGAAACCTTTTCCGAAGCAACCAGAGCACAGGTGAATTAATGCTGGATAACAACGACCTGGAACGTGAACGAGGAATAACGATTCTCTCGAAAAACGTATCCATCAACTACAAAGGAACCAAAATCAACATAATTGATACCCCGGGACACAGCGACTTCGGCGGCGAGGTGGAGCGCGTGCTCAACATGGCCGACGGCTGCATCCTGCTGGTCGATGCCTTTGAAGGCCCCATGCCGCAGACGCGCTTCGTGCTCCAGAAGGCCCTGCAAATCGGCTTGAAGCCTATCGTGGTAGTGAACAAGGTGGACAAGCCCAATTGCCGTCCCGAGGAAGTGTACGAAATGGTGTTCGACCTCATGTTCAGCCTCAATGCCACCGAGGAGCAACTGGACTTTCCCGTCATCTACGGTTCGGCCAAGAACAACTGGATGAGTACCGACTGGCAGAAGCCTACCGACAACATCACCCCGTTGCTCGACTGTATTCTGGAGAACATCCCCGCACCCCAACAGCTCGAAGGTACTCCGCAGATGCTGGTCACTTCGCTCGACTATTCGTCGTATACCGGCCGCATTGCCGTAGGCCGCGTACACCGCGGTACCCTGCGCGAGGGCATGAATGTGTCGCTGGCCAAGCGCGACGGCAGCATTGTCAAGACCAAGATTAAGGAACTGCACACATTCGAGGGCATGGGCCGCGTAAGGGTGGCCGAGGTCTCTTCGGGCGATATCTGCGCGTTGGTGGGCATCGAAGGCTTTGAAATCGGCGATACCATTTGCGACTACGAGAACCCCGAGGCATTGCCGCCCATTGCCATCGACGAACCGACGATGAGCATGCTCTTTACCATCAACGACTCTCCGTTCTTTGGCAAGGAAGGCAAGTACGTCACTTCGCGCCACATCCACGACCGTTTGATGAAGGAGTTGGACAAAAACCTGGCTTTACGCGTCAGCAAGAGCGAGGAAGACGGCAAATGGGTGGTTTCGGGTCGTGGCGTGCTGCATCTCTCGGTGCTTATCGAGACCATGCGTCGTGAAGGTTACGAGCTTCAGGTAGGCCAGCCGCAGGTAATCTTCAAGGAAATTGACGGTGTGAAGTGCGAACCTATCGAAGAACTGACCGTAAACGTCCCCGAAGAATATGCCAGCAAGATTATCGACATGGTAACCCGCCGCAAGGGCGAGATGGTGAAGATGGAAACCGCAGGAGGTGACCGGGTGAACCTGGAGTTTGACATGCCCTCGCGTGGCATCATCGGCCTGCGTACCAACGTGCTCACCGCCAGTGCCGGCGAAGCCATCATGGCCCATCGCTTCAAGGAATACCAGCCTTACAAGGGCGAGATTGAGCGCCGCACCAACGGTTCCATGATTGCCATGGAGAGCGGTACGGCCTTTGCCTATGCCATCGACAAACTGCAAGACCGTGGCAAGTTCTTTATCTTCCCCCAGGAGGAGGTTTATGCCGGTCAGGTGGTAGGCGAACACTCGCACGACAACGACTTGGTGGTAAACGTAACCAAGTCGAAGAAGCTGACCAACATGCGTGCCAGCGGATCGGACGAAAAGGCGCGCCTCATTCCGCCCGTACAGTTCTCGCTCGAAGAGGCACTGGAATACATTAAAAGCGATGAGTATGTGGAAGTGACACCCAAGTCCATGCGCATGCGCAAAGTCATTTTGGATGAGACGGAGCGTAAGCGGGCCAATAAGAACTGATAGATTATAGCCGACTTATAGAACGGGCTGTAAGGCTTCCGGAGGAATCTCCGGGCTTTACAGCCCGTACTTTTTAAGAAAAAGTGACGAAAAGAATACTTTTAAGTACTAAATGATGATTGGTTTACGGCTGGAAATGCTTTCCTTTGTTACAGCGATAAACAAGGTAAAAAGAAAGGAGAACATCATGAACCTGAACCTACAATTTATTAAGAAAAACAGCATGCAGGTGTACGGCATCCTGATACGTTATACGCGCTGTACGTTTGAGCAGCTGGAAAAACTTTGTAACTTGACAAGTACTGATCTTTGCCTTGCTTTGGCGCAGCTGATGCGCGAGAAAAAGATAGAACAGTTTTCGGAGTGTCACGCGGTGTATTACCGTCCGGCCCTGCTGACTGTGTAAGGGAAGAACAAGTGGAAAACGGAAAAAGGCTGTATCACGGCGCTGCATCCTGGATGTCAAGATGCGGTGCGTGATGCAGCCTTTTGTTTTTTTCTGTCTGCTGGTTAGTCCACAAACTTCACTTTTCCTTCGTTGCGCGGTTTGGCAGCCGGTGCTTCGTCGGGATAGCCGAAGGCAATGCAGTAGAGCAGTTCGTAACCTTCGCTAAAGCCGAGTTTCTTCAGGTATTCGGCAGCTTCGGGTGACTTCATGAAGGCTGCGGGGCCTCCCAGACAGCACGAGCCGATGCCCATGGACTGTGCCGTGAGTATCATGTTGCCGCCCAGCAGTCCGCAATCTACCTGCGAGAATCCGTACGACGGGTCGTTGGCTATGAATACCACGGTAGGTGCGTTGCGGAACATGTTTTTGAACGACGGGTCTTCGGCCGCTTTCGGGTTGGCTTTCTTGTAGAGTTCCGTCACTCCGTCGATAAACGCGGCGTCGTCCACCACACGTACTTCCCACGATTGCTTGTTCTGTCCGTTGGGGGCATTGATGCCACACTTCAGGATGGTCTGCATGGTGTCGCGGTTCACCGGTTGAGGTTTGTACTGGCGGATGCTGCGGCGTTCCATAATGGTTTTGACAACGGCTTCCGACTGGCTGAATCCTTCGGCGGCTGCCGTATTTTCTTTTTGTGAAGTGGGGGCGGTACATCCGATGGCTGTGCACAGGCAAAGTCCGCCCAAAATTCCTTTTAACATTTTCATAAGCTGTATTGTGATTGGTTATTCTTCCGGTTCTTCTTTTGTTTCGTCCAGTCCTTCGCTGAAACCCTCGACAAATCCGCCCAGTGCACTACCGGCCTTTTCCATCTGTTCCATAATGGCTTTCCCACTGTTTTTGAATACGGTAGCAGCATACTGTCCTTGCAGTTTGGCCACTTCTTCCAACTCTTCCTGGCTCAGGTCGTCGTAGGAATTGATTTTTTCGAGCAGCTTGTCGAACTTTTCACTGGCCTCTTCCCATTGTTGTGTGGAATAATCTTTACTATTCTTCTGGAGCTCTTCTACAAAGTCTTTCAGGTCGTCGATGCGACTCTGGTTGGTGTGGCACGATTGAAAGCCTATCATGCCAAAGGCAAGAAGAGCAAGCAGGATGTACTTTTTCATAAACTGTTCTTTTTAAGTAAATACTTCTGAGCAAAACTAATGAATTATTCCGATAACTTGTCCTGCTTGTATGTTTTTTTAATACTTTTCTGCACTTCTTCCTCCCCCCCCCTCTTGTACAGGCGGGTGACTGGTTAGTTTCAGATAAATGTTTCTGCTATAAACTTCCCAATTCCTTTTTTACCAGCCAGTATCCGACTTTTGCTTCGGATATGCCTTTAAGCAGTTGATAAGGGCATATGAATTGCCCGTTTTCAATTTTTGAATCCATATAATAGAAGCAGCACGTGTTGTCTTTTTCAAAGTGTTGGGCGTATTCCAAAATATGGGTAGATATGAGAAATGAACAATGCGGATATTCCTTGAGTATTTCATTTACGGCGATGGAGGCTTCGAGGGCGTCTTGCGCATTTGTTCCACGGAACATTTCATCCAATATTATCAGGCATCGTTTGCCGGATTTTGCTTTTTGAAGAACCTCTTTTATCCGTAGAATTTCTGCCATAAAATGGCTCCTGCCATCGCGCAATGAATCGGGAAGATTGATGGATGTATAGATTCCGTCGAAGACAGGACAGGTCATTGAGGCGGCAGGAACCGGTAAACCGCAGTGTGCCAGCCACACTGCAATGGCTATCGCTTTGAGTGTGGTGGACTTGCCGGCCATATTGGAGCCTGTGAAAAAACATATATTGCCATTGTCCATCTTCCAGTTGTTCCTGTGTCCTTTTTCGGTGAACGGGTGTACAAAGCCGTTGATGGAGAAATCCATTGACCTTGTCATTTCCGGACGGCAGCAGTAGCCTCTGCCGATTGCTGTGTGGTGTGCGCTACGGCATACATCCAGTATATAAATATGGGAAAGCAGTTCCCTGATCAGTTCTAAGTGGATGCAACGGAACAGATAGTCGTATTTGTCGATGATATAGGTGGAGAGGCGTACTTTGTTTTCTTTATGGTGCTTTATTACTTCTTTCAACTCGCTGGTGTATATGGTATATTGAATGCTCTGTGCCATTTCCTTTAGGAGCAAAGGCGCATTTTCTGGAAGATTTGTCCGTAACAGTTCCAGTTGATTCAATAATCGTATAATTAAAATAACGCCCCGTTTGATGATATACCGTTTGGCATCGTCCCTTAGTAAACGGTCGAATGCCGAAGTGAGTGAGATTAAAATATTAGGTTGCCTAATTTGGTCTCGGTATTCCAAGTAATATTCAATGAAGTCGAGTTCTTCTTCATCTAAGGGGAGTTCGGGTAATTTCTGCCAGGCAATGGCTTCCTGTCTTTTTTGTATGGCGGACATGTCACTCAGAGGATAAGTAATCCAATGAAGCATCAGGCGTTTCCCCTTCTTGGTTTCGGTTGCAGGGAACAGGGAGCAAAGAGGATGTTCGTTGTATATGCTTTCTGCAATGCTTAAATCAGCCAAGGTTTGTTTGTCCGTTTCAAGATAAGTCATTTCCTTCGTTTTTTATGGCACAAAATTAGGAGATTATTTACGAAAAGCAAGGAAACGGATAAAAACAAGAAAGCGGCTCCCGGTTACCGGGAGCCGCTTTCGCATATGTCTAAATTGTTCTATTCGGCATTAGAGCTTCGGGCCGGCAGCAACCAGCTTCTTACCAGCTTCGTTGCCAGTGAACTTCTCGAAGTTCTTGATGAAGCGGCCAGCCAGGTCTTTGGCTTTTTCTTCCCACTTGCAAGCGCAGTCGTAAGTGTCGCGAGGATCGAGGATCTTCGGATCTACGCCCGGCAATTCGGTCGGAACTACGAAGTCGAAGAACGGAATGGTCTTAGTCGGAGCCTTGTCGATAGAACCGTCCAGGATAGCGTCGATGATACCACGAGTATCGCGGATAGAGATACGCTTGCCAGTACCGTTCCAACCAGTGTTAACCAAGTAAGCCTTAGCACCTACTTTTTCCATCTTCTTAACCAGTTCTTCTGCATATTTGGTCGGGTGCAAGCTCAAGAAGGCTGCGCCGAAGCAAGCAGAGAATGTCGGAGTCGGTTCAGTGATACCGCGTTCTGTACCGGCCAACTTAGCAGTGAAACCAGACAGGAAGTAGTACTGAGCCTGTTCGGGGTTCAGGATAGATACCGGAGGCAATACACCGAAGGCATCAGCTGACAGGAAGATTACCTGGTGAGCGTGAGGACCTTTGGATACCGGCTTAACGATGTTCTCGATGTGGTAGATAGGATAAGAAACACGAGTGTTTTCAGTTACGCTCTTGTCGGCGAAGTCAATCTTACCGTTAGCGTCAACTGTTACGTTCTCCAACAGAGCGTCACGCTTGATGGCAGCGTAGATATCGGGTTCGCTTTCCTTGTCGAGGTTGATAACCTTGGCATAGCAACCACCTTCGTAGTTGAATACGCCTTCGTCGTCCCATCCGTGCTCGTCGTCACCGATCAGTTTACGTTTCGGGTCGGTAGACAAAGTAGTCTTACCAGTACCAGACAGACCGAAGAAGATAGCAGTGTCGGTGCCTTCCATGTTGGTGTTGGCAGAGCAGTGCATGGAAGCGATACCACGCAACGGGTTCAGGTAGTTCATGATAGAGAAGATACCTTTCTTCATTTCACCACCGTACCAAGTGTTCAGGATAACCTGTTCGTTGGTCTTCAGGTTGAATACAGTAGCTGTTTCAGAGTTCAGACCCAGTTCCTTGTAGTTGTCAACTTTAGCCTTGGCAGCGTTGAACGATACGAAATCGGGTTCGCCGTAGTTAGCCAGTTCTTCTTCTGTCGGACGGATGAACATGTTCTTTACGAAGTGAGCCTGCCAAGCAACTTCCATGATGAAACGTACTTTCAGACGAGTTGCAGGGTTAGCACCGCAGAATGTATCCATAACAAACAGACGCTTGCCGCTCAATTCTTTAACGGCTTTAGCCTTCAGGTCAGCCCAAGCTGCTTCAGAGCAAGGTTTGTTATCGTTTTTGTAAGCGTCAGAAGTCCACCATACAGTGTTTTCGCTGGCTTCATTCTTAACGAAGAATTTATCTTTAGGAGAACGTCCGGTATAGATACCAGTCATTACGTTTACAGCACCCAGTTCTGTTACCTGGCCTTTTTCGTAGCCTTCCAGACCAGCTTTGGTCTCTTCCTCGAACAATACTTCATAAGACGGGTTGTGGAGAATTTCCTTCACGTCCTGAATACCGTACTTGCTTAAATCTAAATTTGCCATTTCTTTTTAAGATTTTAAAATTGGTATTTTGGTTTATAATCTCTTTTTACCTTGATGGTTGGCAAGGAAAAGCGTTGTTATCCGTTTGCCGTTTCCTTGTTGTAGGGAGGAATGAAAGTTCTCCCTTGTTTTCCGCGCACAAAAGTACGATTTTATTCTGAAAGAAAATCCCTATTGGAGAAATTTTTCTTTAATCGTGCTTCTTTTATAAATCCATAACAATATCTGCTAACTGAATGTTGCAAAACTGGGCTGTTTTCTTAAAAAAAGAGGCAAGCTGCCTTCGGTGCCTACCCTGCGTGGGTAGGAGGGCTAGCCTGCCTGGGTAGCATCCGCAGGCAGCCTGGGTGGTTGGTTGCCACAGGCGGGCGATGCGGTGTGCGGGTGGGGTGTCATCCTTTTTTTGTTGTGTCGGGCCGGAGGTTAGTGCCGAAGTCCGGGATTGAGGATGGCGTCTTCGTAAGGATAGGGCGAGTACATGTGGTTGTCGTCCCAGGTGCCTGATACGCTGACGGCTTCTTTCCGGAAGATGCCGGGGGCTACTTCAATCGCGGGGTTCTGTTTGCGGTATTCAAAGTGTTCCTTGAAGCGGTACATGCGGAACATGTCGCGTGCCCGGCATGCCAGTCCGGCCCAGTAATAGCCGGCCATTTCCCAGCCGTGCTCGTTGTAGGCGGCTTCGGCCAGTGCTTCGGGAGTCATGGCGGTGGTGTAGAGGTTGGTGGCTTTGCCGTCGGCGCGGTTGCGCACGCGGTTCAGCATTTCCACCGCCTTGCCGGTCACCTTGCCCGAGCGGCCGGTGGCTTCGGCATACCAGCAATACACTTGTGCCAGGCGGATAATCTGCACGGTTTTTTCGCCGTTCGAGGCAATCGGGGTGGGGTCGGTATAGTCGAATTCCGTGCCGCGCAGGGCGCCTTCGGCGGTTTTCATGAATACGGGGGCCACCACTTCGCGCGAGGGCGGGTCGGTGTCGTACCACCAGTCGTGCAGCTGCCCGTCGCCTAGCATGATTTTCGGGAAATAGGTGGCGTCTTTGCGGGGGCCTTCGGGAAATTCTTTCCAGAATTTTATTTCGCCGTTGGTGTCTCCCCAGCCGCCTTGTTTCAAGTCGAGCAGCAGGTCGGTTACCGGAATCATCTGGGGGTGCGGTCGCGGTTATAGTAGATGCCCAGCAGCAGTTCGGGGTTGTACTCGTTCACGGCCCAGGAATATACTTTCTTGTACTGGTCGAGCAGCTTGTAGTAGTAGGTGCCCTTTTCGGAGGCGTCTATCACTTCTTCGGCTTTCTGGGCGGCCAGTGTGTAGTATTCGGCTCCCTTGTTGAGCGGCCATCCGGCCATGCACATGTACACGTAGGCCAGGGTGGCTTTTACGGCTCCCTCGCTCACGGCAATGTTCATGCCGTTGCGCGCATAGGGCTCTTGTGTGTACAGGGCGGGGCAACCGGTTTCGGCTGTTTTCAGGTCGGAGAGGATGAGTTCGTACACCTGTTCCACCGAGCTGAGCGGGGTGTTGAAGTCAATCTGTTCCTCGAGCATCACGGGCACTGCTCCCCAGGTGGTTACCAGGTAGAAGTACGAATAGGCGCGCCAGTAGTGTGCCTGGGCAATGGCCCGTTTTTTTTCTTCTTCGGAAACGCCGGGGGTGCGTGCGGCGTTGTTGATGATGAAGTTGGCGGCTTTGATAACCTTGTAGCGCTGTTCCCACATGCTCACCAGTCACGAATTGTTGTCGGTGACGCTGTACTGGTCGTGTTCGCGCAACGGTTGTTTGTTGCTGGCCGGATGGGTGGAAATGTCGTCGCCGGCCAGGAAGTTGGTGCCGCAGTAGTTGTTTTGCCCCTGCGAGGTGGCCACTACCGAATAGAGAGCATTGAGCGATGCGTCCAGGTCTTCCTTGCTGCTGAAGAAGCCCTGGCTGGTCAGTTGCCCGTAGGGATGTTCGTCCAGGAAGTCGCTGCATGCGCCGAGGCCCAGGACGGTGGCGGCTGCCAGCAGCATGCCGCCTATGCGATGTATGTAGGTTGTTTTCATACGTGGTAAGGATTTAGCTCCGTTTGTGCGGAGACTGGGTGAAACATGTCAGAAAGTAAGCTTGGCGCCGAAAGTTACGGTGCGCGGAATGGGGTAGGCTCCGTAGTCCAGTCCGTCGTATCCCGAATAGACTTCGGGATCCATGCCCTTGTAGCCGGTGATTGTAAACACATCTTGCGCGCTGACCGACAGCTGGATGGTGGCAAACCGGGCTATCCGCTGCGGGATGGTGTAGGACAGGCTGACGTTCTTCAACTTGATGAACGAGGCGTCTTCCAGCCAGAAGTCGGAGTTGGCGTAGCATTTGCTGTCGGTGTTGCTGATGCTGGGGTAGCGGGCTTCGGCCTTGTTGCTCACATGGTCCCAACCTTTGAAGTAGGCGTCGCGCAGGGTGATGAAGCGGGAGCCTCCGGTCATTGAAGCTGTGGTGAACCGGCTGATGTTTAACCGGTTGTATCCGGCCGCGGCGTTGAAAAACAGGTTGAGTGTCCAGTTCTTCCATGCGATGCTGTTGTTCCATCCCAACGTCCATTTGGGGCTGGCTTGTCCTTTGATGACAAGGTCGGCCGAGGTCGGGGCGGTTGTCAGTTTGCCGTCAGCAGCCTGATAGAGGTTGGCACCTTTTTTATCGAAGCCTTTCCACTGGTAAACGTGGAACGACCCCAGTGAATAGCCGGGCTTCATGATTTGCATGGCGCCGCCCAGGTCGCTGTAATTGGCCACCAGTGCGAAGTCGCTTCCTGCCAGGTCCACGACCTTGTTCTTTACGTAGGCGGCGTTGAAGGTGGTTTCCCACGTCAGGGTACCTTTCACGGGGAAGGTGCTGAGCGAAACCTCCACGCCGGTGTTGTTCAGTTTTCCCTGGTTCACCCAGAAGGTACCGCCGCCGTTGTAGTGGGGCACTTGTTTCTGGAACAGCAGGTCGACGGTGCGTTTTTTAAACCAGTCTATGGTGATGTCTATCCCCAAAAGGCTCAGGTCGGCTCCGATGTCATATTGGTAGGTCTTTTCCCACGTCAGGTCGGGGGTGGCAAACAGGTTGTTCCAGTAACCGGTGTATGCCGTAGTGGTGCCCCAGCCATAGGTGGTAGCCGTCAGCATGCCCAGGGTGCTGTAAGCCGAAATGCCCTGGTTGCCCGTCACGCCGTAGCTGGCACGGAGTTTCAGCTGCTTCAGCAGTGTCTGGTGCTGCATGAAGTTTTCCTGTGCCACGTCCCAGGCAAGTGCCACCGAAGGGAACCAGCCCCAGCGGTGTCCCTTTTGGAATTTGGAGGAGGCGTCGGCGCGCAGGGTGGCCGTCAGGAAGTAGCGTTTCTTGTAGTCGTAGTCCATGCGCAGGATGCCCGATGCCAGCGACGATTCGATGTAGGAGTTGCTTTCGGTGCGCACGGCGGCATTGCCGATGTTCCAGTAGCCCACGCTTTCGTTGTTCAGGTTTGTTCCGCCGGCTTGCAGGTTGGTGTCGAAGGTGCGGCTTATTTCCCACACGGCGTTGGCACTGAGTGTGTGTCCGCCAAACGTGCCCTGATAGCTCAGGTTGTTGGTGTTTTGCCAGTATCGGTGCAGGGTACTGCTGTTGTTCATGCGGTTGATGGCACTGGGAGCAATGAGCTTCGATGTGAACGAGTAGGCGGGAGTGTGGTCGAAGTCGTATCCACCCTGCATGGTAAACGTCAGCCCTTTGGCTATTTTGAAGAGTAGCGACAGGTTGCCGTTGAAGTTATAGCTGTATGTGTCGCTACGGTTCTCGGTTATGGTGCCGTAAGGGTTTTGCCCCGTACCAATGTTGTAGGGGTCGTTGTTGTAGATGCCGGTTACGGGGTCTTTCAGTTCCATGGTGGGCGAGAAGTTGAGCACGTGATACCAGTTGGGGGCTCCGTTTTTCTGATGGATGATGGCGGCATTCAGTTTGGTCGAGATGGTGAGCCAGGGGCGTACGTCGGCATCAATGTTGGCACGCAGGCCGTAGCGCTGGTACTTGGAGTTGATAGTGACGGCTTCCTGGTCGAGCACGTTGCTCGAGAGGAGGTATCTCATCTTCTCACTGCCTCCCGATACGCTGAGCGTGTAGTCTTGCGAAAGGGCGGTGCGGGTCATGAGATCCACCCAGTCGATACCCTTGGTCCCGTTGCGGTAGGCTTCGAGGTCGGATGGCGAGATGGTTTGCGAGCCTCGAATGTCGTTCAGTGCCTGCGCATATTCGTAGGCATTCAGCAGGTCGTATTCTTTCTGTACGGTCGAGAGGCCTATCTTTGAATCGAACGTAATGCTGGCCCGTCCTTCTTCGCCTCCGCGTGTGGTTACCAGCACCACGCCGTTGGCCCCGCGCGAACCGTAGATGGCGGTCGATGAGGCGTCTTTCAGTACTTCGATGGATTGGATGTCCTGCGGGTTCAACCCGTCGAGACCGCTCGACGAGATGATGCCGTCAATCACATACAGCGGGTCACTGCTTTTGTTAATGGAGGTGATGCCGCGTATTCTGACCTTGGCTCCTGCGCCGGGCATGCCGCTGGCGGTCATAACCTCGACTCCGGCCGTGCGTCCCTGCAAAATGTCGGACACCCGTTTCACCGGCTGTTCCTTGAAGTTGCGTGCGCCTACGGTTGCGATGGAACCGGTGAGGTCGCTTTTTTTCACCGTTCCGTAGCCTATCACCACTACTTCGTCGAGCACCTGGTTGTCTTCTTTCAGAACGATGTTGTAAGAGGAAATGGTACGCCTTACCTTCGTTTCCAGCGTGTGATAGCCGATGTATGAGACAACGAGGGTGGACTTGGACGGCGCTTCGAGGGCGAACTTGCCGTCAATGTCGGTCACCACACCCGTTTCGGGGCTTCCTTTGATAATGACCGTTGCACCGATGATGCTTTCTCCCTGTTCGTTGGTGACGATGCCCTGCACCTGTATCGGAGCATCGTTGTCGGATTCAGGGAGGTCTACTTTTTCCTGTTTGCCGACAGGTGGCAAGGGGACTTCGCCTTTTTCTGGAATGATTTGGGCAGATGCCCGGGCAGACAGGAACAGCAGGAACAACAGGCCTGCTGTCCATGGGTTCGTTAAGCTAGTTTTTGTTTTCATGTTAGATTTTTGAATCTTTTTATACAATAACATAAGACTGTACGAACTGTCGGACAAGAAACATGCCAGGAACCTCATCGATTCATTCAAGCCTCTGGCATATAGGTCGATAAAGCCCTTTGCCCCGGCAAAGCATTTGGGATAAGTTGTGGAAAAACATGTGAGTGTTGGACAAAACTGGGTAATAAATCTACAGCCGGCGAGGGCCGGCTTTGCCAGATATTGTCGGTGCTGATTAGAAAAACGGGTACAAAGCGGTGCAGTTCGCCTGTTTCCTATTATCTTTGTCCATTGGAACGAAGCGTGTGTGGAGTATGCCGCTTCCGGATGTGTTGTGACTGACTAAAACGAACCAAGATATAAGACCCGTTATGAAAGTAATCAATTTTGCAGAGAGTAATACTGTTATCAACCAGTATGTGGCCGAAATCCGCGACGTGAACATACAGGCCGACCGCATGCGGTTCCGCCGCAACATCGAGCGCATCGGTGAGCTGATGGCTTACGAAATGAGCAAGGAGTTGACTTATTCGGCAAAGCAGGTGCAGACGCCGTTGGGCGTGGCTTCCGTCAGTACGCCCGACGACGAGGTGGTCATTGCCACCGTGTTCCGTGCCGGGCTGCCGTTGCACCAGGGATTCCTCAATGTGTTCGACCGTGCGGGGAATGCCTTCGTCTCGGCCTACCGGTATTACAAGGACAAGGAGTGCCGCACGCTGGACGTGCACATCGAGTACATTGCCGCGCCCGACCTGTCGCGGAAAACGCTGATGCTGGTCGACCCCATGCTGGTCACGGGCGAGAGCATGGAGCTGGCCTACAAGGCTTTTCTTACCAAAGGCCGTCCGGCACGCCTGCTGATAGCCAGTGTCATTGCCAGCAGGCAGGGAGTGGAGCACTTGCAACGCCTGTTTCCCGATGACGACGTTACGTTGTGGTGCGCCGCCATCGACCCCGAACTGAACGAGCGCATGTACATTGTGCCCGGTCTGGGCGATGCCGGCGACTTGGCTTACGGCGACAAGTTGTGATGCTTGCCCGTTAGTGGTTTACCACTCCTTGGAGTTCTTCCAGGGTGAGCTGGCCGTTGAGCAGGATGATGGTAAATTCGTCCGGCTCATCGACCAAAAGGACGTATTCGTTTTCCTTTTTCCCTTCTTTGGCATAGATGGTGATGCGGTCGCCTTCGTCCTTGATGCGCATCAGTTCCTCGTAGCCGTTTTCGCGTTTGATGTAGGCGGTTTCCTTGCGTACTTCGGCCGCCACTTCCTTGTTTTCGCATGAGAGGATTTGCAGGCTGTTTATCTTGCCGGCCACGTTGGCCAGGTTGATGTCGCCGCTGTCAATGTTCTTCATCATGCCGAACATCCGTTTGGAGATGTAGACGGAGGTTACGCCTTTGTGGTCGGCAAATTTCTCGAAAAAGCTGTCTTGTGCGTGAAGTCCTGTACATGCCAGCAGGACGGTTATCCATGTGATGAGTATTCTTTTCATAATCAGTCTATTTTTTTATGTCATTGTTGTTGTTTTGAGGATTGTCGGCAAGGTTGGTGTAGCATTTTTCCAGCTTTTCCCTTACTTGTCGCGTTTGGCTTTCGGCCTTTGACACCTGGCTCTGGCCCTTGTCCAAGGCTGCGGCAAAGAGTTGCAGGGCACGTTGGGCTTCTATGTACGCCAGTTCGGGATTGTCGAAGGTGTCACGGGGACGGTCGTTGGCCTTTAATGCATACCATCCGGCTCCGGCGGCAATAACCAGTGCGGCGGCTATGCCTGTGCTCCACTTCATCAGGGAGACCATCGGTCGGCGCACTTTCGGACGTGCCTGCGGCGTGTCGGCCTTTTCCCAACGGCAAATGCTCGACGAGAGACGCTCTTCCAGTCCAGGAGGCAAAGGCATTTCCTCGAGGGACAAACCGGATAGAAAGCGGAAGGTTTCGCGGTCGGCCTCCAGTTCGTCAGGCACATGGTTTTGCTGGAAGTAACTTTTCAGTTGTTGTTCTTCCGGCAGGGTGGTTTCGCCCCGGTAGTAGCGTTCCAGTAATGCTTTGATTTCTTCTGTCTTCATTGTCCTATTCCTTTCCGGTTAAGCGGTTGAATTGTTCTCTGATTCGTTTGCGTGCCCTCGAGAGGGTGACGCGTATGTTGATGGCATTCAGCCCTGTGGCCTGCTCTATTTCTTCGAACGAACATTCGTTGACGTCGCGCAGCCATAGCACCCTGCGTTGTTGCTGGGGAAGCTCGGCTATGAGTGCCTTGAGCTGTGCCTGTTCGTCGCGCTTCTCCAGTAGCAGTTCCGGGTTTTCGGTTTCGCCCAGGTCAATATGCTCGGGCAACGGTTCTTCCGACTGGTATCGGCGGGTCTGCATCAGGCTGAAGCAGAGGTTGCGCACCGTAGCTACGCAATAGGCAGCGGCATTGGATCGGATATCCAGTTCGTTGCGCTTGTTCCATAGCTTCAGGTAGGCTTCCTGTACGATGTCCTCGGCGTCCTGGGCATTTTCGAGCAATGCATAGGCTGCCCGGTACAGACGTGCATGCAGGGGCAGAAAGGCTTCCTTGAATTCGTCGGCATTCATTCTTTCCTTTCGTTTTCGGCCTGATTCACCAGTGCTTCGATGTCGCTTTCCTTGAAGTTGCCTTTAAATTGTATGAGGGCGCAATCGTCGGGCCCGCTGCACACAATGAGCATCTCCTTGATGTTGCTGCCCTCTTCGCGAATCAGGATTTTTACTTTGTCGTCTTCGTCGTTGACACGCATCAGCGTTTCATACTTGTCATTGTTCAGGGCGTCGACACGTTTCATAAAGCGGTGTTTCACTCCGTCGCTGCATTTTTCCAAGTCGAGCACTTTCATCGAGTGGATG
>Ga0192244_10112_pt1 | contig 33711 bp, 27 predicted proteins | sample Koala_Koa27_L3_FD_131234 | JGI IMG/M metagenome (GOLD analysis project Ga0192244, IMG submission 131234) | Enriched cells from koala feces incubated with labeled cellulose particles, San Francisco Zoo, California, United States - Koala_Koa2-7_L3 ... | reverse complement strand
GATGCGCCCGTTGGCGGGGTCGATATTGGCCGCTGCAAATTTATTGGGTACTCCGAGCAGGGTTCCTTTGTATCCGCGATCCAACGCCCAGTAATTGGAATAACTCCATCCCAGGTTGGCGGCAAGGCTGAAATCGAGAAGCTGCTTGTTGATGTTCAACATAAAGTCGGCATACTCCTGACGGTCGTTGTAGTTGCTGTACTCAAAATGTCCTTTCTCGCCTTCGGCAAACTTCTGGTCGGACGAGGCATAAATCCTGCGCTCATACCTCACATTCGTGTCATCCATCCTGAAGCGGGCAGCCGCATTCAGCCAGTCGGTTATTTTATACGTCAGCCCCACATTAAACATATAGCGGCTCTTGTCGTTGGTAGCCACATTGCGAAAGGCTGTCCAGTAGGGATTCTGCGAGGCATAGGTTGCCTCGGCTATCGGCCAGTACTGTACCGGAAACTTGCGGCTGTCGTCGTAGCGCTCAAAGGTCTTTATGTCTTCAAAGTTTTCTCCACGGGGAAACAGATAGGCTGCCATGACCGGATTCCAATACTGCCCCTGCGACACCATGTTCTTGTCCTTCTGCTTGACATACGATGCTCCCAGGTCGAGCTGAAGTTTATCGTCAAGGAAGGTAGCCGTGTTGCGGATGGTAAAGTTTAAACGGTCGTACGTGTTGTTGGGAACAATGCCCTGTGAATTGGTCGACGAAACCGATGCAAACGTCTGGTTCTGCTTGGTGCCGGTAGTCAGCGTCAGCGAATTGATAAAATTTGTACCCGTGTTGAAGAAATCCTTTTTCGGGTCGTAAGAAGAAGGTACCGAAAGCTTTTCGCCCCAGCTTTCGTACATGTCTTTCTTGTTTCCGTACGTATTCTGGAATTCCGGCGTCATATACGCTTTGCTGAATTCGGAAGAAGAGGAGAACTGCACGGACAGCTTGCCTTCCTTACCCTTCTTGGTGGTTATCAGGATAACACCGTTGGCCGCATTGCTTCCATACAACGCCGCCGCCGAAGGGCCGCTCAGCACCGAGAGGCTTTCGATGTCTTCCGGATTAAAGTCGGCAATGCCTTCGGTTCCGGCACGGCCTTCGCCCATGATGCCACTGTCCGTATTGCCCATGTTGGTATTAAACAGGGGAATACCGTCTACCACATAGAGCACGTTGTTGTCGCCCTCGATTGACTTGGCACCACGCATCACCACGCGGGTGGCACCACCCACCCCGCTCGCGCTCTTATTGATATTGACACCGGCAATCTTACCGTTCAGCGAGTTGACGAAGTTGGCATTCTTCACTTTCACCAGCTCGTCCTGTCCTATTTTCTGGACATTGTAACTCAATGCCTTCTCGGCACGCTTGATACCCAAGGCGGTAACCACTACCTCATTCAGCTTTTGAGAATCTTCCTCCAGCATGATATCAAGGGGAGTGGCGTCGGCTACGGTTACCGTCCGGGTGGTATAGCCCACATAAGAAATCTCAAGGACATCGCCCTCGCTCACCGTCAGACTGAACCGGCCGTCGAAGTCGGTAATGGTTCCCACCGCTGCGTTTTTCACTTTTACGTTGACGCCTATCAGCGGCTCGCCTGCAACGTCTTTCACCACACCGGTCAGCGTAAATTGGGAAGACTGCTGCACAGCTTGCTGACGGGTAGACAGGATAATCTGTTTGTCGACCACGGTGTAGGCCACATCTGTCCCGCGGAATATTTCGTCCAGCATATCCGTTATCTTGCCCGAACTGCTGTTGACGGAAACAATACGGTCTTTCTGAATGGTTTCGTCATTGTAAAGGAAGACGAAATCGGAATTTTCCTCTATCTTGTTCAATGCCTGCTCCACGGATACATTTTTTATGGATAACCCTGTCCGTGTACGCTGGGCATGCCCTTCTTTGGCAGGAAGCTGCAGGGCAACAGCAAAAAGAAGTATTAGACTTATCCTCATAGGTAAAGGTAGTTTAGTTTTGAAGAAATATTTAAGGCACAATGCATTAAATGAATGACTATTTTTCATACATTTGCGGTTAACTAAAGTTTATTACTATAATGAACTGAGGTTCGATTCCCGGTTGGCGTTTGCGAGGCCCTATTCCGTGAATCGTGTTTTTCTTAATGCGGGGAAGAAAGCTGTAGAGACAGTTTTCTTCCTTTTTTGTTTTCTTCCGGTTTTATCTCATAGGCTTTTCATGGTTTTTAAGTTATTACTAATATAAATCTACGGTTATCTTCTTTTTCGTAAATGTATCGTCGGGTTGCTGCGCCGCCTCTTCAATCTTCCACTTCAGGGTTGCCGACCTGGCCAGGTAGTCCAGAATCTGCGCCAGTGTCTCGTCGCGGAAGGTGGCCCGGTAACGGTATTCCTTTTGCGCATGATTATTGAACACAATCTCTACGTTAAAATGTCGTGCGAGCCGTTTGAAGATATCCTCCAGCGTGGCATTCCTGAATATCAGCTTGCCGTCTTTCCAGGCCACCTTCTCGTAGACATCGACTTGCGACCTGCTCCACTCGCCGGTGGCGCGTGTATAAAGCAGTTGTTCGCCGGGCAGGAGTGACAGAGTTTCGCGGTTGGGGATTACCACATTCACCTTGCCTTGCTCCAGTACCGTCTCCACACAGTCATCACCTTCATAAGCCGCCACATTGAACTTTGTGCCGTAAACGTAAACACTCGGCCCGTCAGGCGTATGTACGTAAAAAGGGCGTTCACGGTCGGCCTGAACCTCAAAATAAGCCTCGCCGCTCAGTTCCACATTCCGGTTATCCGACCGGAAAACCGTGGGATAGCGAAGCCTGCTACCGGCATTGAGCCATGCCACAGAGCCGTCGGGAAGTTCGTAGCGCACCACCGAACCTGCCGCAACCGCCACCTCTGCATACTTTTCGTGAACAGTGGGAGTGCGGAAATACAAATATCCCAATGCCAACGAAGCCAGCAGCAAAGGCAAAGTGAGAAAAGCCGCGCAGCGCATCAGTCTGTCAAGCACCAGCCTCCGGCGGTCGTTTCTTATCTGCCGTTGCACCCGGCGGTATGCCTTTTCCACATCAATCGACTCCATTTCCCTAATGTCTTTTCCCAGCGCCTGCGCTTTTCTCAATAAATACGCTTCATCCAAATTTTCCATTTTTACCTTAATACCATTTTTTAACTATGCAATTGCGTATATAGTACAACCGAACCTGCAAAAAAGGGACAGGCAAACCCATTTTTTTACTGCTTTATTTCAAGAATATTGGTTTTATATGCAATATTTTTGCATCTTTGCCGTCCAAACCATAACCTACGCCCAGCCGAAAACATGAAAGAATCACTCCACAACAACAAAGAACTAGCCTTCAAACCCTTTTTCGAGACCTATTACGCGCCATTCTGCCTCTATGCCAAAAGGTTTATAGACCACAAGGAAACATGCGAGGACATCGTATCCGAAGTTTTTGCCACGCTGTGGAAAAACATGGATACCTTCGACCTGGCCTCGGGCAGCCTGCTGGGCTATGTCAAAACATGCGTGAAAAACAGTTGCCTGAACCACCTGAAACACCAGGAACACGAATGGCGCTACGCGGAACTGATGAAAAAGAAAACACCCGTTTACGAAACCGAACCCGACAGCATCTATACACTCGACGAACTCTACCGGATGTTGTACGAAACCCTGGACAAACTGCCCGAACACCACCGCAAGGTGTTTACCGAAAGCTTTTTTGAAGGAAAAACGCATGCCGAAATAGCCGAGGAACTGAACATCAGCGTCAAGTCGGTCAACCGCTACAAACAGAAAGCCATGGATTTCCTGCGCAACGAACTGAAAGACTATGCCACCATGCTGGCAATGCTCGCCATGCTCAGGCCATAGGATAGCACCCGCCGCACACGGGACACAGCTCGGACAAAATCCCGATAAAATCATTACCTTTGCCGCAAAAAGCAAAACATGAAATACAGTACCTACCTCTTTGACTTCGACTACACGCTGGCCGATTCGTCGCGCGGCATCGTCACCTGCTTCCGCAACGTGCTCAACCGCCACGGTTACACGCAAGTGACCGACGAATCCATCAAGCGCACCATCGGAAAAACATTGGAAGAATCGTTCGCCATCCTTACCGGCGTAAACAACGCCGAAACACTGGCCGGTTTCCGCCGGGAATATGTCCGCGAAGCCGACCAACACATGACGGTCAACACCTTCCTTTTTCCCGAGACCCGCTCCGTACTCGAAGCACTGAAAGCATCGGGCGCACGCATCGGCATCATCTCCACCAAGTTCCGCTACCGCATCCACGAACTGCTCGACCGACACTTCCCGCCCGGTTTCATCGACATCATCGTGGGCGGTGAAGACGTACAGACGGCCAAACCCTCACCCGAAGGATTGCTTTACGCCCTCGAACAACTGAAAGCCGACAAGGCGACGACTCTCTATATCGGCGACAGCACCGTGGATGCCGAAACCGCCCGGGCAGCCGGTGTCGACTTTGCCGGAGTGACCCACGGCGTAACCACCGCCGAAGAGCTGGCCCGCTATCCGCACGTCTGCATTATGGCCTCGCTCGACGAATTGCCGAAGTGACGTTTTGACACTATGTCCGGCAAACCGCACGAGAATCGCGTATTTCCGCCCCACGTACCGCCTCCTTCCCATTTTTCGAGAGGGGAACGGTTATCATCCTATCCCGCAACCGGTTAGCGAAATATTGACAATTATTCCAGCGAAAAGAGGCAGCTTCCATTCCGCTTCTAAAGCCGCTTTTCGGTTCCAACAGGTCGGGAGCGCGGACGTAACCTGTCCGAAGCGTGCTTCCAACCTGTTACAAGTACGGCCCGAACAGGTCGGAAGCAACTTCTTTATGGCCTGAAAAGACCCTTCGTTCCGCATAAAACCTGCATATTATACAGAAAACGAGTCTTTTCTGTGCATATCCATGCAAAAAATCCGTTTCGTCCACGCTATTTTGCACTTTTGCTCAAAGACGCCTGTCAGCCATACCACCGTTTTCGCAACATTTTGAAAGGAAACAGCGCAGAAAGCTGACAACCAACTGTCTTGCCCATCAGCCCATCAGCAAGAAAATGTAAAAATAAAGTAGAAACATTTGTCCGTTTCGGATAAAAAACGTACTTTTGTGCCCGATTATTCCGAACCGGGTCAGACAAAGTGCTTTCTAAGTGATTAGAGACCACCCGACGGAGCTAACTTATACATTATATAAGAAATGTACGCAATTGTAGAAATCAACGGCCAGCAGTTCAAAGCAGAAGCTGGCAAAAAGCTGTTTGTTCACCACATGCAGAACGCTGAGACTGGTGCAACAGTAGAATTTGAGAAAGTTCTCTTGGTAGACAAAGACGGAAACGTAACCGTAGGCATGCCTACAGTAGAAGGCGCAAAGGTAGTTTGCGAAGTAGTTTCCCCGCTGGTAAAAGGTGACAAGGTACTCGTATTCCACAAGAAGAGAAGAAAAGGATACCGCAAGTTGAACGGTCACCGTCAGCAGTTCACAGAGTTGACAATCAAAGAAGTAGTAGCTTAATCACAATTAAAACAGTAAGAAGAAATGGCACATAAAAAAGGTGTCGGTAGTTCTAAGAACGGCCGCGAATCAGCAAGTAAGAGATTAGGCGTTAAGATATTCGGTGGCGAAGCTTGCAAGGCAGGCAACATCATCGTTCGTCAGAGAGGTACAGAATTCCACCCGGGCAACAACATCGGTATGGGTAGTGACCACACTCTCTACGCCTTGGTAGACGGAACAGTACAGTTCAAGGTAGGTCGCGAAGACAGACGTTACGTATCTGTTATTCCGGCAGAAAGCGCAGAAGCATAAGTTTTTGCAAGATAAAAAGACAAAAGGGATGCAATCAAAAACGGTTGCATCCCTTTCTTTTTAAGGGAGAATGAGTTATCTTTGCCCCTCGAAACCGAATGCATATAATTAACAGAACGAAATACAGATATGCTTACCATTAAACAAATTACAGAAAACACCGACGCGGTAATCCGCGGACTGGAAAAGAAGCATTTCAAGAATGCCAAGGAAGCCATCGAACAGGTTTTGGCTTATAACAACAAACGAAGAAGTACACAGACGTTACTCGATAACAACCTTGCCGAGGTAAATACCCTCTCCAAATCCATCGGAATGCTGATGAAGGAAGGCAAGAAAGACGAAGCCGAAGCAGCCAAGAGCCGCGTGGCCCAGCTGAAAGAAGCCAACAAAACCCTTCAGGCCGATATGGACCAGGCTGCACACGATATGCAGCAACTGCTCTACACCATCCCCAATGTGCCTTACGACGAAGTGCCCGAAGGCGCTACCGCCGAAGACAACCTCGTGGTAAAGATGGGCGGCATGGAAACCGAACTGCCCAAAGACGCACTGCCCCACTGGGAACTGGCCAAGAAGTACGACATCATCGACTTCGACCTGGGAGTCAAGATTACCGGTGCCGGCTTCCCCGTGTACAAAGGCAAAGGTGCCCGCCTGCAACGCGCCCTTATCAACTTCTTCCTGGACGAAGCGCGTGCTTCGGGTTACACTGAAATCATGCCTCCTACGGTAGTCAACGCCGCTTCGGGTTACGGTACGGGCCAGCTTCCCGACAAGGAAGGCCAGATGTACCACTGCGAAGTGGACGACCTCTACCTCATCCCCACGGCCGAAGTGCCCGTAACCAATATCTATCGCGACGTCATTCTCGACGAGAAGCAGCTCCCCATCAAGAACTGCGCCTATACCGAATGTTTCCGCCGCGAAGCCGGTTCGTATGGCAAGGATGTACGCGGTTTGAACCGTCTGCACGAGTTCTTCAAAGTGGAGCTGGTACGTATCGACAAACCCGAACATAGCCGTCAAAGCCACCAGGAAATGCTGGACCACGTAGAGGGCCTGCTCCAGAAGCTGGAACTCCCCTACCGCATCCTGCGCCTCTGTGGCGGCGACATGAGTTTTACAGCAGCCATCTGCTACGACTTCGAGGTATATAGCGAAGCACAGAAACGCTGGCTGGAAGTAAGCTCGGTATCCAACTTCGACACCTACCAGGCCAACCGCCTGAAATGCCGCTACCGTACGGCCGAAAAGAAAACCGAATTGTGCCACACGCTCAACGGTTCGGCCCTGGCCCTGCCTAGAATAGTAGCCGCCCTGCTGGAAAACAACCAGACTCCCGAAGGTATCCGCATACCGAAAGCACTGGTTCCCTACTGCGGCTTTGACATGATTGACTGATACCCCCTAAAGGTTCGTGCCGGAAAGCCTTGCCGGCCGGCCCGTAACTCCACACATTGGGCGGATTGCAGGAAGCATTCAGAACTTTTCTCCTGCAAATCCGCCCAATTTTCATTACAAGAGGGGCTTTTTCACACAACATTCTTTGTTTTTCAACAATAAGCCGTATCTTTGCAAAGTCTAACAAATTGAAAGACATTACGTAATTATTCAAACAAAATCATTCGATAATGAACAAAATAATTAGCAAAGAACAATTTTCGGAGAAGGTCTTCAAACTAGAGGTGGAAGCACCGCTCATCGCACGCTCGCGCAAGGCCGGACACTTTGTCATTGTACGCGTAGACGCAAAAGGTGAACGCATGCCGCTCACCATCGCAGGAGCCGACCCGCAGAAAGGAACCATTACACTGGTAGTACAAACGGTGGGCCTGTCGTCCACCAAGCTGTGCCAACTCAACGAGGGCGACTGCATTCTGGATGTGGTAGGCCCGTTGGGACAGGCCACACACATCGAGAACTACGGAACTGTGGTCTGTGCCGGAGGCGGCGTAGGCGTAGCCCCGATGCTTCCCATCATCCAGGCCTTGAAGGCAGCAGGCAACCGGGTCATCTCCGTGTTGGCCGGACGCACCAAAGAGCTGATTATCCTCGAAAATGAAGTCAGAAAGTCGTCGGACGAGGTCATCATCATGACCGACGACGGTTCGTATGGCAACAAAGGCTTGGTAACCGAAGGTATTGAAAGCGTCATCAAGCGCGAGAAGGTAGACAAATGCTTTGCCATCGGCCCCGCCATTATGATGAAGTTCTGCTGCCTGCTGACCAAGAAATACAACATTCCCACCGACGTGTCGCTGAACACCATCATGGTGGACGGCACAGGCATGTGCGGCGCCTGCCGCATCACTGTGGGCGGAAAGACGAAGTTTGTCTGCGTAGACGGCCCCGAGTTTGACGGCCACCAGGTGGACTTTGACGAAATGTTCAAGCGCATGGGCTCGTTCAAGGATGTGGAACGCGAAGAAATGACCCATCTGGAAGCCTCCGTGTGCCATGCCTTGCCCCAAGGTAATGCAGGAGAAGAAGCATCCGCACCCGAAGACAGCACTCCGCAGGCACAAGCCCCCATGGAAGAACTGCTCGACCGCAAAGCCCCGTGGCGCGAAGCCCTGCGCAAAAGCATGAAGCCGAAGGAACGCACCGCCATCCCCCGTTGTCCGATGAACGAGCTCGACCCCGTTTACCGCGCTACCACCCGCACGGAAGAGGTAAACACCGGTTATACCAAAGAACAGGCCATGACCGAAGCCAAGCGTTGCCTGGACTGCGCCAACCCGACGTGTATGCAGGGTTGCCCGGTCAGCATCAACATACCTTCGTTCATTAAGAATGTAGAGCGCGGTGCCTTCCTCGAAGCTGCCCGTGTGCTGAAGCAAACCTCGTCGTTGCCCGCCGTGTGTGGCCGTGTATGCCCGCAGGAAAAGCAATGCGAAAGCCAGTGCATCCACCTGAAGATGAACGAACCCGCCGTGGCCATCGGCAACCTGGAACGCTTCGTGGCCGACTACGAACGCGAAAGCGGTAACATCGTACTGCCCGAACTGGCACCAAGAAACGGAATAAAGGTGGCCGTCGTAGGCTCCGGCCCTGCCGGACTGACCTTTGCCGGCGACATGGTAAAATATGGCTACGACGTTACCGTCTTCGAGGCCTTGCACGAAATTGGCGGCGTACTGAAATACGGCATCCCCGAATTCCGCCTGCCCAACAAGATTGTGGACGTGGAAATCAACAACCTTGAGAAGATGGGTGTGAAGTTCGTCAAGGACTGCATCATCGGCAAGACCGAAAGCGTGGAAGAACTGCAGAAGGAAGGCTACAAAGGCGTGTTCATCGCCTCGGGCGCCGGTCTGCCCAACTTCATGAACATACCGGGCGAGAACAGCGTCAACATCATGTCGAGCAACGAGTATCTGACCCGCGTCAACCTGATGGACGCCTCCAACCCCGAGACCGACACCCCGCTCAATCCCGCCAAACGCGTAATGGTAGTGGGCGGTGGTAACACGGCCATGGACTCGTGCCGCACCGCCAAGCGCCTGGGCGCCGAAAAGGTGTACATCGTCTACCGCCGCAGCGAGACCGAAATGCCCGCCCGACTGGAAGAGGTGAAGCACGCCAAAGAAGAAGGCATTGAATTCCTCACCCTGCACAACCCCATCGAATACATTGCCGACGAGAAGGGCGCCGTGAAACAGGTGATTTTACAGAAAATGGAACTGGGGGAACCCGACGCCAGCGGACGACGCAGCCCCGTACCCATCCCCGGTGCCACAGTAACACTGGACATCGACATGGCTGTGGTGGCCGTGGGCGTATCGCCCAACCCCATCGTTCCCAAGTCCGTCAAAGGCCTGGAGCTGGGTCGCAAGAACACCATTGCCGTCAACGACAACATGCAGAGCAACATACCCACCATCTATGCCGGCGGCGATATCGTACGCGGTGGTGCCACTGTTATTCTTGCCATGGGTGACGGACGGCGGGCAGCGGCAGCCATGCATGCCAACTTGCAGGAATAAAGGAACAATCGAAATATATTCTTCCCGCAATAGATAAAGTCCCTCTTTAGCTTCGTAAAGTCTCACATTACACGGCTAAAGAGGGACTTTGGGTATCCAATAATGCCACACAACAAAAGCCCCGTCCGCAAGCAGGCTTTCCAAACCTTTCTTGCCGACGGGGCTTTTCGTTATCTCAAGTGTCCCCCAACGAGGGATATGCACTTATTTTACAATACTGTTGGTCTGCGGATCGGGAAAAATAACCGTCGGCTTGAACGACTTGGCCTCCTCGAAATCCATCAGCGCATACGACATGATGATGACAATGTCGTCGGGCTGCACCTTGCGGGCTGCCGCACCGTTGAGGCAAATCTTGCCCGAACCGCGCTCGCCCTTGATGATGTAGGTTTCAAAACGCTCACCGTTATTGTTATCGGCTATGTACACCTTTTCGCCGGCAATCATGTTAGCGGCATCCATCAGGTCTTCGTCAATCGTAATACTGCCCATGTAGTTCAGGTTGGCTTCCGTGACACGTGCACAGTGTATTTTCGACTTCAGTACTTCAATCATCATAAGACTGTTCGTTTTTGGGTTATAATGTTGTTGTATTATTCCTTATACTTGATGTTGTCTATCAGGCGGACTTCGCCGCAGAACACGGTAATGCAGCCTACGGCATACGTGGTGTCTTCCCACGAGGCAATCTTCTGCAAGGTGTTGCCGTCAACCAGTTCAAAATATTCCAGACGCAGGCCGGGAGCGGCTGCGATGGCTTCCTCGACAAACCGCTGCGTTTCGGCCACCGTATGCATCTTGGCATAGTCGCGGCTGGCAAACAGCGTCTTGGAAATCTGCAGAGCCTGCTGGCGTTCTTCGGCCGAAAGGCGGGCGTTGCGGCTGCTCAGGGCCAGACCGTCATCCTCGCGGACAATGGGACAACCCACGATTTCAAGGGGGAACTTCATCTGGCGCACCATCTCGCGGATAATGGCCAGTTGCTGGAAGTCTTTTTCACCAAAATAAGCACGGTCGGGCTTCACGGCGTCGAACAGCTTGCTGACAATCTGGCAAACACCGTTGAAGTGACCCGGACGGTACTTGCCCTCCATCACCGTATCGAGCGGAGCATAGCTGAACTGACGCGTATCGGGTTCGGGATACATCTCTTCCACCGAAGGAGCAAACGCAAAGGCGGCACCGCACTGTTCCAACAGGCGACAGTCGGCATCCAGCGTACGCGGATACTTCTCCAGGTCGGTTTTGTCATTAAACTGGGTGGGATTTACAAAAACACTCACTACGGCGGCGTCGTTCTCGGCTACACAACGCTTCACCAGCGAAGCATGACCGGCATGCAGGGCACCCATCGTGGGCACCAGTCCTACCGTTTTACCCTGGGCTCTCAAGGCCGCCAAAGCAGCCTGCAAGTCCTTGACAGTATGTACAATTTTCATTTCGTTTGAGTTATTGATAAGTTGAATGTTCGCTATCGCTGTGCAAAATAAGACATTATTTAGCAGATAACGAAACAATTGGGCGAATTAATGCAAAAGCTTCTTCACTTTCCGTCCATTCAGCCCCGGGCATGCAGGCTGGATACCCTGCCCACCCACGCCGGGTAGAGGCCTTATCCAGCGTGCCTGGACTGCCCACCCAGCGTGCCTGCCCAGGCAAGGCCGAAAACAGGCTGCCGCAATCATTCCACATCGTTGATAATCAAGGCCGGCGAATGACCGGCAAGAGCCCATTTAAGGCATAGTTAACAAATCATAAGGAATTAAAGGGCGCTCCTTTCACTTCATTTGCGCGATTTTGTGTATCTTTGTGCCATAATTTGAGAACATTGTTATTATGACAAAGGCAAATAAGGTTTTATTTATAACCCAGGAAATTACACCATACGTTTCAGAATCGGAAATGGCCCTCGTAGGTAGAAACCTGCCGCAGGCAATCCAGGAAAAAGGCCGAGAAATCAGGACATTCATGCCCAAATGGGGAAACATCAACGAACGCAGAAACCAGTTGCACGAAGTAATACGTCTGTCGGGAATGAACCTTATCATTGATGATACAGACCATCCGCTTATTATCAAAGTCGCTTCCATACAGTCGGCACGCATGCAGGTCTATTTCATAGACAACGACGACTATTTCCAGAACCGCCTGCAAATACTCGACGAAAACGGAGTGGAATACGAAGACAACGATGCCCGCGCCATATTCTACGCACGCGGTGTGCTGGAAACGGTGAAAAAACTGCGCTGGTGCCCCGACGTGATTCATTGCCACGGCTGGATGACCGCCCTGGCCCCGCTCTACATTAAGAAAGCCTATAAGGACGAACCCTCCTTCAGAAGCTCAAAGGTGGTATTCTCGCTCTACGAAGAAGACTTCAAGCAACCCTTCCACCCCGACTTCCCGGCCAAGCTCATGCTGAAAGGCATTGCCAAGAAAGACGTGGCAAACCTGAAGACACCCATAGACTATGCCAGCGTATGCAAACTGGCCATAGACTACGCGGACGGAGTTATCCAACAAAGCCAGTACGTAAACGAGGAAGTCATGGAATATGCCCGCCAGTCGGGAAAGCCTATCCTGGAGTACCAGGCTCCCGAAGCCTTTGCCGACGCTTGCAACGCATTCTACGACAAAGTGTGGGAAACGGAATAATACAACTAAAGATAGAATAAGATTTTTATAGCTGAACCAAATTTATGAAAGCAAAACATATAGGTATCCCGCTTCTGGCAACTTTGGGTTTCTTCGGTTGCGACGACAGCACAGGTACACTGGGTATGGGCATGCTGCCCGGCTCTGACGGACTCAAGGCCAAAGTAACGACCTTCCAGGTAGAAACAGCATCTTTCCAGGTAGACTCGGTGTTTGCCAAAACAAGCACCGGATATGTGGGAAAGTTTACCGACCCCGAATTTGGCGCCTACGAAGCCAGTTTCCTGACAGAACTGAACTGTACGGAAAACTTCAGCATCCCCGAGGTCTACAAAGACACCGAGTTTGGCAGCGACGGCAAAGCCACCCAAGGTTCCGGCCTGCTCTACAAAGACTCGGTTGTATCGGCCAACCTGGTTATCTACTATTCCAGCTGGTTCGGCGATTCACTGAATGCCTGCCGCATGACTGCCTACGAGTTGGTGAAGCCACTGGACAAAAACCGGTATACCAACATCAAACCCGAAGACTATTACATGGAAAACGGTACCAGCAAGCTGCTGGGACGCAAAGCCTACTCCGCCTACGACACCTCTGTGCCCGACTCGGTGAGAAATGCCACCGATTCTTACGAGAACAACACATACTATCCTAACATCACCTTCCCGCTGGACAGCATGGAATTCGGCTACAAGCGGATACTGAAAGAATACAGAGAACACCCGGAGAAATTTAAGAACTCCGACACCTTCAGAGACGAAATCTTCAAAGGCGTCTACGTAAAGAATGAATTGGGAGACGGTACCGTGCTCTACATCGACCGAGTAGACCTGCAACTGGAATTCTGCTGCCGTTACACGGACGAGGAAACCGGCGTAGCCCTCTACAAATCGGACGGAACCGACTCGCTCTACAACACCACACAAGTCTTGTTTGCCTCAACCAAGGAAGTAATTCAGGCCAACCGTTTCGAGAATTCGGAAAAGTTGGAAGACAAAGTTGGCGATGAAAGCTGCACATACATCAAGTCGCCAGCCGGCATCTTTACAGAAGCAACCCTGCCCTACGACGAAATCTACGAGCAGCTGGCCAACGATACGTTGAATGCCGTCAAGCTGACCTTTACCAACTACAAGCAGACAAGTACGTATGAATTCAGCATGAGCGCTCCCGGAGAAGTGCTGCTCATCCGCAAAAAAGACCTGAAAGAATTCTTTGAAGAAAACAAGCTGCCCGACAATGTGACGTCGTTTACCGTAACCCACAACAATGTAAGTACCAACCAATACACCTTCCAGAACATTGCACGCCTGGTCACAACCTGTATCAACGAAAAACAGGCTGCCAAAAAAGCCGCGGGAACTGCCTGGAACGAGGAACAATGGCTGAAAGACAACAAAGACTGGGACAAAGTGCTGCTGATTCCTGTTGTGATAACCTACGACAACTACTATAGCAGCACTGCCACCATGATAGGTTTGCAACACGACCTCAAGCCTGGTTATGCCAAACTGAAAGGTGGCCCTAAACGCAACGGAGATGTATTGGCCAATCCTTTGACATTGGAAGTGGTACATACCAGCTTTGCAACAACCTCTCAAAACTAACGCTAACAAACAGTATCACTGAAAAAGGGGGGATATAATTCACCACAGATTACACACGGATTATCACAGAAATGTTCTTGCAGACAAATCAGAGGGAATAGCTTGTGATAATTGTGTAATCCGTGGTGAATACTTGTTTCGATACCCTCCCATTCTTTTTTCCATCGACACCATTGTCCTGGTATTAAAAGAAGGTATCAACAAAAAAGGCCATCCGGGTTTCATTCCGGACAGCCTTCATAAGATTATAAACAAGCACTGGGATTACTCTTCTTTCTTGGCAGCCTTTTTAGGTGCGCGCTTCTTGGGCTCCGCGGCCTTTTTGGCTGACTTTGGGGCAGGTTCGGCTTCAACCGCCACACCTTCCTTCTTATGCAATTTATCCAGTTCTTTCTGAAGTTCCTCAATCTCATTACCCTGGTTACGGATGGTAGTAAGCAAGGCATTCAGTTCTTCATTGTCTATATCGACCGGATACAGGGAATCAACCCGTTTGATGAAATCGCCCAGCACATTCATATAGTTGGTAAACGCATCGTATGGCGACTCATAGATACCGCGATTCAAAGCCACCCCGCTGTTCTTGGTAGTCATAAAGCGGAAATTGTTACTTGCCTGCAAGTAGTCCCAATCCTGCTTGATGCGGCGGTCGTCACACAGATGTACACGTTCGGCCACACTATAAAGCTTGTTGAACGCCTCACGCTGCATCACATTTCCCAGGCAGAAGCTGGTATCGCGTTCTTCGTCAATCCACGACATGGGATAAGGAACATCAAGCTGGGAAACAGATTTCAGTTTGGTAATGATTTCTGTCGGAGTAGAGAAGGTAATCCCCTTTTCCTTTGCACAGACAGGCAATGCCTTCAGGAACTCCAGAATATTGGAAGACAACGGCTGGGCCATACCCAATGCACTAAGCTCCATAAAGATATTCACCACCTGTTCTTCCTGCGGTAAGGAATCAATCCAGCCGATATACTTGTCGGCAAACAACGGATATTCATTCCATTCCGAATTAGAGAAACGCAAACTGATATCATCAGAAAGTTTGAAATCGCGCAACAAAAGCTTCAGGTTCGGATTCATGTTGCAATGATATACATAGTGCGGGCTCTTCCACCCCAACACATGTTTGGCACCTTCTGTAAGCACTCCCTTGAAGCCCATGCTGGCTACCATCGCCCCAATCTCGTCCGAGTAAATCAAGCTTGAGTTACGGAACACTTTAGGTGCTTTGCCAAACATCTGTTTCATCTTGGCACTCTGGCGCAATACCTCTTCCTTAAAGCAATCTTCATTTGCCAAAGACGAAAGACCGTGTGAATAGGGCTCTGCTAAAAATTCACAACAACCCGTATCGTTTAGCTGATGCAACAAATCGATTACGGCCGGAGCATGGATTTCCAACTGCTCCAATGCCACTCCCGAAATGGACAATGCCACTTTAAAGGCACCACCCGAATCTTTCACCATGCCAATCAACGTATTCAAGGCAGGAATGTATGAATGCTCGGCCACATCGTTAATGCTGACCTCATTGGCATAATCATCGTAGTAATAATGATTGGTACCTATATCAAAGAAGCGGTAACGCTTCAGATGAATGATTTGGTGTATTTCAAAATAAAGACAGATCGTTCTCATTATAATTTCCTTTTAATTTTTATACCACATTTATTTACCATAGTTTCTCAACACATTCTCATAAAGAGAGCGGATTCTCCAGCCGACTTTTTCCCATGTAATGCCATCCACTTCTTTCAAACCTTCTTCCTGAAGATAATGGAACAAAGCAGGACAATTGCAAATGGAATAAATGGCATCCGCCATTGCGTGAATATCCCAATAATCGGTTTTGATAACCTTATCAAGAATCTCACCGCAACCCGACTGTTTAGAAATGATAGAAGGTGTGCCACACTGCATGGCTTCAAGCGGTGCAATACCAAACGGTTCAGAAACGGAAGGCATCACAAAGACGTCGCTATTCTTATAGACCTCATACACCTGCTTACCTTTCATAAAGCCTGGGAAATGGAAGCGGTCGGCAATGCCGCGTTCAGCCACCAGGTTTATCATGGCATTCAGCATATCGCCCGAACCGGCCATTACGAAACGGATATTGTGTGTACGTTTCAACACAAGTGCAGCAGCCTCAACAAAATATTCAGGCCCTTTCTGCATGGTGATACGTCCCAGGAAGGTTACAACCTTCTCTTTAGAGTGGTCAGGACGTGGAATATCCTTATATTCCTGCGAAAGCGGATATACGGCATTGTGAACGGCAAACACCTTGCGGGGATCCTGATGGTACTCATTAATAACTGTGCGACGTGTCAGTTCCGACACACACATAATGCAATCCGCGTAGTCCATACCGTTCTTTTCAATGGAATAAACCGTCGGATTTACTTTACCACGTGAACGGTCAAAGTCCGTAGCATGCACATGAATACACAAAGGCTTACCACTCACCATTTTGGCATGAACTCCCGCCGGATAGGTCAGCCAGTCGTGCGCATGAATGATATCAAAATCTTCTCTGCGAGCTACTACCCCGGCTATGATGGAAAAATTGTTGATTTCCTCATGCAGATTCCCCGGATACCCACCGGCAAATTCCATGCAACCGAGATCGTTGACATGCATATACGAGAAATCGGCATAAATATGGTCACGATAGGCGTAATAGTCTTCGGGAGACATCTGCCCGTACAAACGCGACTTCAAATAATCATAGTTGGCATCGCGCCATACAATGGGCACCTGATTCATACCTACAATTTTCAGAAACTTCTCTTCGTCGCCCGAAGGTTTCGGCATACAAAAGATTGTTTCCATATCGCCTTGCAGACTCAAACCTTTTGTAATACCATACGAAGCAACGGCAAGGCCTCCATATATTTTGGGAGGAAATTCCCAACCAAACATTAAAACTTTCATTTTCTTTCCTCCTCGTACAAGTTATATTTAGACAGCAGGTTCAATATACGCAACATTTCTGCCACATTCATGGCAAAGGAAACGGCGCCCCGGCCTGTAAAGGGCGGATTTCCATCGAACAGTTCGGGTAGCGTACCGATACAATGACAAGTCATTTCGTCTTCCATGCCTACCAGGTAACGCTCCACAAAAGATATACCGCTCATTTTATAGATGCGCAAATAAGCCTCCATATAAAAGCCCATAAGCCACGGCCATGCCGTTCCCTGATGATAAGCATAGTCGCGCTGTATCTGTGGGCCTACATAATTGGGGTTGTATCCTCCGCTCTTGGGACTGAGTGTCCGCAATCCCTTAGGAGTCAGCAATTCTTTGGTAGCAATATCAAGTACCTGTTTCCTTTGTGCACGATCCAATGGAGAATAGTCAAAAGCCGCCGCAAAAATCATGTTCGGACGAACGCTCCAGTCCATCATATAGCCATCCACATAGTCAAACAGATAACCGTATTCATTACGGAACACCGAAACAAACGACTTGCCGGTAATTTCAGCCTGTGCATCCAATTCATCCGCCAAAAGCGTATTGCCGCCTTCGCGAACCAAATCGGCTACAAACCTGAGCGCATTGTACCACAATGTATTTACCTCTACAACATATCCGGTACGTGGAATAACAGGACGTCCGTTTGCAGTAGAATTCATCCAGGTCACAGCCTTTTCGGTACCATTGGTATAGAGCAAGCCGTTGTCATGCAAGAACAGATTGTCATGTTTCCTGCCTCGGATATAGCTCATGATATCCTCCAACAGTTGACCATACATTTCCCGGCATTTTTCGCGCGAAGTGTACTTCGCATACTGCTGCAAGCACCACACTGCCCACAAAAGCACATCGGGATGTTCCATCTCATAAATCTTGCAGGTAGAGGGCTCATCGTTTATATACTCATGAATGGCTTTCTGAGCCGTTTTCATTACATCTTCAAACTCATCCTGTTCGTCAACTGCCAGTGTAAGTCCCGGTAAAGAGATAAACAAATCGCGTGCCCGGCACTTGAACCAGGGATAACCGGCCAAAATATAATGTTCGTCTCCCTGTTTGTTATGGAACTGGTGAGCCGAGTTTTTCAGACAATGGAAGAAACTGTCACGCGGGGTACGGTCCTCGGCTTCCGATTCAAAAATCTGTTTCAGCTTACGAGGAGAAATTTCAGATATACCAGCCGAGAAGACCACGCTTTCACCTTTCTTTATGTCCACCTCAAAATAGCCCGGCACATAAAGATCTTCGTTAAAGTCATATCCACGCTCCTGTTCTTTGGGGTATTCAATGCCCCGGTACCAGTCCGGCTGGAAATGGAACTCATTCTTCTTGTTCAACTGCATAAACAGTTCCGGATAGCCGGGATACATACACGTCTTGATACCGTTTTCCACCAACTGATATTCCCGACTGGCCTGTGGATTTTCGTGTGTATATTCTCTTACACTGCGAAAAGCCAAGAAAGGACGGAAACGCAAAGTGGTAGCCGAATATGCATCAACCAAGGTATAACGAATTAAAATTCTGTTTTCATGATGTACAAAGATTTTTTCCTTACGAAGGATAACACCACCAACACGATAAGTTGTAGCCGGGATATGCTCGCAATCAAATTCACGGATATACTTATGCCCGTTTGGACTGAAGCATCCGTTTCTATACATATGCAATCCCAGATTAAACTCTGCGCCGTGCTGAATCACAGTTTCATCCAAAGAAGACAACAGCACATGATTCTCGTCATCCAGATTGGGAACAGGTATCACCAGCAAACCGTGATATTTACGTGTGTTACAATCGACAACCGTTGTACAATGATAAGCACCTGATCTGTTTGTCCGAAGTATCTCCCTTGGCAAAGATTCTTGCAGATTAATCATCAGAGTCTTGTCAAATCGTAAATAACTCATAGATATACTTAATTTAAAGGTTAATTATTCAGGTTATACGCGCTACAATACATGTAGCTGGGTTCAAATGTACAAATTAATGCCTAGCTGCAAAATAAAAAGTCTACTTTTTTTTCATATTTCCATGAAATAGTTGTAGTATTGCGCCAAATTACGCAGCAATATGAAACTTGAACTACGACGAATGCTCCTGGCCGCTGTCATTCCCACATTCTTACTCTTCATCATGTACCTGCTGAAAGCACTGGAGGTAGGTATGGAATGGGATTTTACACGCCTGGGAGTATACCCCATGCAAAAGCGGGGCGTTTTCGGCATATTTGCCCACCCGCTCATCCATAGCAGTTTCAAGCATTTGCTGGCCAATACCATTCCCTTGTTCTTCCTGTCGTGGTGCCTTTTCTATTTTTACCGCCACATTGCATCCTATATTTTATTTACCGTATGGGTAGGATGTGGAGTACTGACATTTCTGATTGGAAAGCCCGGATGGCACATCGGTGCCAGCGGCATAATTTACGCGTTGGCCTTTTTTCTATTTTTCAGTGGCATTTTGCGCAAATACGTACCGTTGGTCGCCATCTCTCTCTTAATTACATTCCTGTATGGAGGCATGATATGGAACATGTTTCCGCAGTTTGCCAAAGAAACCACCTCGTGGGAAGGACACCTTAGCGGAGCAATCGCAGGAACTCTTTGTGCCATGGGGTTCATGAACCAGGGGCCGCAACGCCCTGACCCGTTTGCCGGCGAAGAAGAGGCAGAAGATACCCTTGAAAATCCCGAAAACGAACCAGACGAAACCGACACACCCAACAACACTTCAAACATTTTATAAACCTATGGAAGGATTTATTTCAGACAACGCATACAGCCATAACAAGAAAAAAGGCAACAGCAGCCTCATCAATTGGAAAATGATTTCGCGTGTACTCAGCATCCTGCTGCTGGTTGAAATGTGCATGTTTTTGCTATGTGCCGCCGTATCATGGGCCTATAACGAAGAAGATGCACAGGTATTTCTGCTGACAGCAGGTATCAACACGGCGGCCAGCGCGATATTGTTTGCACTGAGCCGGGGAGCCGAAAAAAAACTGGGAAAGCGCGACGGCTACTGCATAGCCAGTGTAGCATGGGTTTTATTTACGTTATTCGGCATGCTGCCGTTTTACCTCAGCGGAAGCGTAGGCAGTATCACAAATGCTTTCTTTGAAACCATGTCAGGCTTCACTACCACAGGAGCCACCATTATGGACAACATAGACGCCCAGTCGCACGGCATCCTGTTCTGGCGCAGCTTCACCCAATGGATTGGCGGTTTGGGAATTGTATGCTTTGCCCTTGCCATACTGCCCATTTTCAATGAAGGCAACATGAGGCTTTTCTCGGCCGAATCCATCGGAGTGACACACGACAAAATCCACCCTAAAATCAGTATTATGGTAAAATACATCTGGTCAGTATATCTTATCATAACCCTTAGTGTCACCATATTATTACTCATTGGAGGCATGGACCTGTTTGACGCTGTCTGCCACGCCTTCACTACCGCCGCCACGGGGGGATACTCTACCAAACAGGCCAGTATAGCCTACTGGAATTCTCCGTTCATAGAGTATGTGGTTGCCATCTTCATGATTTTGTCAGGAGTAAATTTTTCCCTCTATTTCTTGTGCCTTAAAGGAAAGGGGCAGAAAATGTGGCACGATGAAGAACTACGCTGGTATCTTTGTTCCGTGATTGCATTGACACTGGTCATCACCGGTGCACTGATAGGCTATAACAATTATGATCCCGAAAATGCCTTCCGGAAAGCCTTGTTCCAAGTAGCTTCCATCCATACTTCCTGCGGATTTGGAACAGACGACTATACCTTATGGCCTCCATTCACATGGATGCTGCTGATATATGCCATGCTGGCCGGCGGATGCACCGGCTCTACGGCCGGCGGTATAAAAAACATCCGGTTACTCATGATGGCCAAAGGGTTCCGAAACAATTTCAAAAGGCTTCTCCATCCCAATGCCGTTATTCCCGTCAGAGTCAACAAACAGCCCATTGCCCCGAGCATTGTCATGTCTGCCGCTATTTTCGTAGGATTCTACGTGTTCTGCATATTAGTAGGATGGACGATTATGCTATTCCTGGGAGTCGGCTTCGACGAAGCCTTCAGCACCGTCGTGTCAAGCATAGGCAACGTAGGCCCCGGCTTGGGCAGCTACGGCCCTGCCTACTCATGGAACGCACTGCCCGATGCCGCCAAATGGCTGCTTTCGTTCCTGATGCTTATCGGACGACTGGAAATGTTCTGCGTACTGCTGCTTTTCTATCCGGGATTCTGGAGAAAATAACTTACTTGTCCAGCATCTCGAGCAGCAGCGAGATGTTGGTCATAAACAACTTGACCGATATGGCCAGCAGAATGATGCCGAAAAACTTGCGGATGATGTAGATACCTCCTTTGCCCAGAAAGCGCTCTACACGGCCGGTCATGCTGACCACAAAATACACCCACACCATGTTAAGCACCAGTGCTATCACGATGTTAATGCTGGCATATTCGGCACGCAGCGACAGCAGGGTGGTAAAAGCGCCCGCACCTGCCAGCAGCGGGAAAACCAACGGTACAAGGGTGGCTTCCTTGATAGGCCCCTGGTTCTTGAATATCTCCACGTCGAGAATCATTTCCAACGACATCAGGAAAATGACAAAGGCACCTGCCACGGCAAACGACTCAATGTCGACGTGAAACAGCTTCAGCATCATGTCGCCCACATAGAAGAAGCCTATCAACAACACGAACGAAATCAACGTAGCCTTCAATGCATTCACATCCTTCCCTTTTTCCTTGAGACTTATAATAATAGGTATGGCACCGATGATGTCTATCACAGCAAACAATACGATAAAAGCACTAATCATCTGCTGAAAGTCAAAAGCTGCAAACATAACGCCCTCCTTTTTTCAGGCAAAGATAGTCTATTTTTATCCATCTGACAAGATTAGGTCCTTGCGATTGGAGTGCAATTTTAAGAAATAATAAAAAAAACAAAAAGAGATACACAGCAAAGGGTATACACCCTAAGTTTACCTACTTTTGCTCACAATCAGAAAGATAGAAACCGAATGGACACAATGTTCGATACCCTTTTACAACTGCCGCTCTTCCAGGGGCTGGCACAGGAAGACTTTACCTGCATACTGGGGAAGGTGAAACTGCACTTCACCAAACACAAAACGGGAGAAACCATTGCCACCGCCGGAGAATGCTGCAACCGGCTGTTTTTCCTGCTGAAAGGCGAAATAAGTTCTTGCACGACATCGCCCGACAATGCTTACAGCCTCATTGAATACCTGCAGGCGTCCTGCCTGCTGGAAGCCCAATCCATGTTTGGCATGAACACCACCTATGCATCGACCTATACAGCCGGCGCCGAGGCACACACGGTAAGCATCAGCAAGACCTTTGTGCGAGAAGAACTGTTCAGATACGAAATCTGCAGGCTGAACTATACCAATATTGTCAGCAACCGTGCCCAGGTGCTGAACACCCGGCTGTGGACACCGGCCACCGGCACACAGGAAGAACGCATTGCCCGCTTCATCCTGTACCGCTGCGAGCGCCAAACCGGAAAAAAAACTGCTCAAAATAAAAATGGAAAAGCTGGCCGAGATACTGAACGACACCCGCCTGTCCGTATCGAAAGCGCTGAACAAAATGCAAGACAAAGGGTTGCTGGAACTGCACCGGGGCGAAATTCTCATTCCCGAAGTCTCGTTGCTACTTCCCCAGGACTGACAAGCCGGACTATCCGAACCACTTTTTCAACCAAACAGAACGCCTCCCCTGCCAGACATCGCTGGCAAAGGAGGCGTTTCTATTAGAATGACCGGTGGAATTACTCCCACTCGATAGTCGAAGGTGGTTTGGACGAGATGTCGTAGGTAACGCGGTTCACGCCCTTTACCTTATTAATAATGTCGTTCGACACTTTGGCCAGGAATTCGTAAGGCAAGTGAGCCCAATCGGCCGTCATGGCGTCGGTCGAAGTCACGGCACGCAAGGCCACGGCACGCTCGTAGGTACGCTCGTCGCCCATCACGCCTACCGACTGTACGGGCAGCAGAATGACGCCTGCCTGCCATACCTGGTGGTAGAGTGACGTCTCGTTGCCATTGGCGTCCTTCACCTTCCAGTCGCGCAGGCCTTGGATAAAGATATCGTCGGCATCTTGCAGGATGCGCACCTTTTCGGGCGTAATGTCACCCAGAATGCGCACAGCCAGTCCCGGCCCGGGGAAAGGATGACGGCTGATGAGATGGTCGGGGATGCCCAGCTGGCGTCCCACGCGGCGCACTTCGTCTTTGAACAGCCACTTCAGCGGCTCGCACAATTGCAAGTGCATCTCCTCAGGCAGACCGCCCACGTTGTGATGGCTCTTGATGGTCTTCCCGGTAATGTTCAGGCTCTCAATGCGGTCGGGATAGATGGTTCCCTGCGCCAGCCATTTGGCATCGGTTATCTTGCGGGCCTCTTCGTTGAACACTTCCACGAAGTCGCGGCCAATGATTTTGCGTTTCTTTTCGGGGTCGGTCACGCCTTCCAGGTCTTTGAAGAACTTCTGGCTGGCATCCACGCCAATCACGTTCAAGCCCAGGCACTCGTAGTCGTGCATCACGTTTTTGAACTCGTTCTTGCGCAGCAAGCCGTGGTCTACAAAGATACAGGTCAGGTTCTTGCCTATGGCCCGGTGCAGCAACACGGCAGCCACCGACGAATCGACTCCACCGCTCAAGCCCAGGATGACACGGTCGTTGCCCACCTGTTCCTTCAGCTCGGCTACCGTTGTATCGACAAACGAAGCAGCGCTCCAGCTCTGGCTGCATCCACACACGTCTACCACAAAGTTTTTCAGCATCTGCGTGCCGTCTTCGCTATGGAACACTTCGGGATGGAACTGAACGCCCCACATCTTCTCACCTACGGCCTGATAGGCGGCAATCTTCACCTTGTCGGTCGAAGCAATCACCTTGAAGCCGTCGGGAATGGCCGTGATGGTATCGCCGTGGCTCATCCACACCTGCGTGCCGGGACGCACACCCTTGAAGAGCACGTTGTCCGTATCGAAGGCACTGAGGTGGGCACGTCCGTATTCGCGCGTACCGGCCGGTTCCACCTTTCCGCCGTTGGTGTAGGAAATGAACTGCGCACCGTAGCAGATGCCCAGAACGGGATATTTTCCGCGGAACTCGCCGAGGTCTACCTTAAAGGCGCTTTCATCGTACACCGAGAAGGGACTTCCCGAAAGGATAACCCCCTTCACCGTTTCGTCGCCCTTGGGGAACTTGTTGTAGGGTACAATCTCGCAATAGACGTTCAATTCGCGCACGCGGCGGCCGATGAGCTGCGTGGTTTGCGAACCGAAATCGAGAATAATAATCTTTTCCTGCATATTATTTCAGTCTGGATATTGGTAATAACTTCGCAAAAGTAGCAAAAAACGGGAAGATAACCGTGCTATTTCAGAAAAATCGACACATTCAATACACACATCCGCCCCGCCAGCGCGGCCCGCGAGGCAGATGTCCCAATGGCGGGATAACATTTTGAAAGCCTATCTCCGGCAACTCCAGACAATTTGCAAGAGAAAAAGCATTTCTGCCGACACCCCCATTTTTCAAAACCGCGCTAAAAGTTGAAACGGAATGGAATTTCTGCATAAAAATACAACAAACAGGCTCTGTTTTCACATAATATGCACCGTTTATGCAAAAAACGCTTGTTTGCAAAGCGGTTCCGACAGGTTGGAAGCGAATCTGCAACCTGTCGGGAGCATGCTTCCAACAGGTCAGAAGTTTGTCCGCAACCTGTTGCAAGGAAAGGGGAAGCTTGGCTAAAACCCCATTTTCGCGAACCGCAGACCGATTTAACAACCTTTCACATCTCTTTCGATTGTAAACATTTCGCTACCCTCCTATCTGCCAAGTTGTTGACCGCATCCGGCTCCGACAAATGCATCCAGCCCCGTCCACGGTCGTAAACAAGCCACCTACAACGGCTTTGGCAGGCAAAGTGTCAAAACGTAAACTCGGCACCTGAAAGTGGAAAAACAAACTTTTTCCGCGCATTAAACATATTTAATCATGTTTTTAAATACGAATATGAAAACATTTTCTTAATTTTGCACCGCGTTTCAGAAAAAGGGAATGCAAAGAAAAGCGAGAATTTGTATCGGAAATTATTTCTAAACATTATAAACCCTTAAAAGTTTAAACAAAATGATTAAAGTAGGTATTAATGGATTCGGACGTATCGGACGTTTCGTATTCCGCGCTGCTCAGACAAGAAACGATATCCAAATCGTTGGTATTAACGACCTTTGCCCGGTTGACTACTTGGCTTACATGCTGAAGTACGACACAATGCACGGACAGTTCAACGGCACTATCGAAGCTGACGTTGAAAACAGCAAGCTGATTGTAAACGGTAAGGAAATCCGCGTAACTGCTGAGAAGAATCCTGCTGACCTGAAATGGGATGCTGTTGGTGCAGAATATGTAGTTGAGTCTACTGGTCTGTTCCTGACTAAAGAAAAAGCTCAGGCTCACCTCCAGGCTGGTGCTAAGTATGTTGTAATGTCTGCTCCTTCTAAGGACGACACTCCGATGTTCGTTTGCGGTGTTAACGAAAAGACTTACGTTAAGGGTACTCAATTCGTATCTAACGCATCTTGTACTACTAACTGCTTGGCTCCTATCGCTAAGGTTTTGAACGACAAATGGGGTATCACTGACGGTTTGATGACTACAGTACACTCTACTACCGCTACTGAGAAGACTGTTGACGGTCCGTCTATGAAGGACTGGAGAGGTGGTCGTGCTGCTTCTGGCAACATCATCCCGTCTTCTACTGGTGCTGCCAAGGCTGTAGGTAAAGTTATCCCGGCTTTGAACGGCAAACTGACTGGTATGTCTATGCGTGTTCCGACTTTGGACGTATCTGTAGTTGACTTGACTGTAAACTTGGCTAAGCCTGCTACTTACGCTGAAATCTGCGCTGCCATGAAGGAAGCTTCTGAAGGCGAACTGAAGGGTATCCTGGGTTACACTGAAGATGCAGTTGTTTCTTCTGACTTCTTGGGTGACACTCACACTTCTATCTTCGATGCTAAAGCCGGTATCGCTTTGACTGATACTTTCGTTAAGGTTGTATCTTGGTACGACAACGAAATCGGTTACTCTAACAAGGTTCTTGACCTGATTGCTCACATGGCTTCAGTAAACTGCTAATAGAATCATATACAGTTAGAAAATAATAAAAAATAGACGGCTTCGCTCGAAGTCGTCTATTTTTTTTGCAATTTTGCGGGACAGATAAAAAAGTGAGAAAACAAGCAGGGAAGCATTCCCTCACCAACCGCATTCGACGCATGAACCCGATAGAAGCACAAAACCCGTTTTTTGAAACTTTTACTACCCCGCACGGAACCGTACCGTTCGACAAAATAAAAATCGCCGACTATGCCCCCGCCATCCGCGAAGGCATGCGCAGGCAAAACCTGGAGATAGAAGCCATTGTCTGCAACGAGGCTGCTCCTACGTTTGCCAATACCCTTATCCCTTACGAAAAGTCGGGCGCCCTGCTACATTGCGCCACTACTGTATTCTTCAACCTGCTCAGTGCCGAAACGTGCGACGAGATGCAAAGTATAGCCCAGGAACTGGCCCCGCAACTGAGCGAGCACGAGAACAATATCCGCCTCAACGAACGCTTGTTTGCCCGCATCCGCACCGTCTACCAGCACCGCGCCGACGAACTTCTGACACCCGAACAGAACAAGTTGTTGGAAGATACTTACGAAAGTTTTGTGCGCAACGGAGCCAACCTGCAAGGTGAAGACAAAGAGAAATACCGCCAGCTTTGTCAGGAACTGAGTCTGCTTACCCTGCAATTCAGCGACAACAACCTGAAGGCTACCAACAGCTACCAGTTGGCGCTGACCGACGAAAAACAACTTGCGGGCCTGCCCGAAAGCGCACGCGAGGCAGCCGCCGAAACCGCCCGTGAAAAGGGTGTGCAGGGCTGGGTATTCACCCTACAGGCGCCAAGCTACACCCCGTTCATGACCTATGCCGACAGCCGTGAGCTGCGTCGCGAACTCTACCTGGCCTACAACACCAAATGCACATGCCCCGGTGACGACTGCAACCTGGACATTGTTAAGCGCATTGTCAACATACACCTGGAACTGGCCCGTCTGATGGGCTACAGCAACTATGCAGCATATTGTCTGACGGAACGCATGGCACAAAACAGTGAGAACGTGTACAACCTGCTCAACCAACTGCTCGAAGCCTATACCCCTGCCGCCCGACAAGAATATGCCGAGGTAGAAGCACTGGCACGCGAAGAACAGGGAAACGATTTCGTGTTGATGCCTTGGGATTGGAGCTACTACTCGCAGAAACTCAAAGACCGAAAATACAGCATCAATGACGAGATGCTCCGCCCTTACTTCGAGCTCAGCAAAGTGAAGGAAGGCGTTTTCGGACTGGCCAACCGCCTGTATGGCATCACGTTCAAGAAAAACGACGCCATCCCCGTCTACCACAAAGACGTCGACGCCTACGAGGTGTTCGACTGCGACGGCAAGTTCCTGGCCGTGTTCTACGCCGACTTCCACCCGCGTGCCGGCAAGCATTCAGGTGCCTGGATGACCAGCTACAAAGAACAATGGACGGACGAAGCAACGGGCGAGAACAGCCGTCCGCACGTATCGGTGGTAATGAACTTCACCAAGCCCACTCAGGACAAGCCGGCATTGCTCACCTTCGGCGAGGTAGAGACTTTCCTGCACGAATTCGGGCATAGCCTGCACGGCATGTTTGCCAATACAGTCTACCAAAGTCTGAGCGGTACCAATGTCTACTGGGACTTTGTGGAACTCCCCTCGCAGATAATGGAAAACTTTGCCATTGAAAAAGAATTCCTGCATACCTTTGCACGGCATTACAAGACAGGCGAACTCATCCCGGATGAACTGGTACAGCGCATTGTCGACTCGGCCAACTTCAACGTGGCTTACGCCTGCCTGCGCCAGGTAAGCTTCGGACTGCTCGACATGGCATGGTACACCCGTACCGAACCTTTTGAAGGCGATGTAGAAGCCTACGAAAAACAGGCCTGGGCCAAAGCACAGCTGCTGCCGCAAGTTGCGGGTACTTGCATGAGCGCCCAGTTCTCACACATCTTTGCCGGAGGATACTCGGCAGGCTATTACAGCTACAAATGGGCCGAGGTGCTGGATGCCGATGCTTTCTCGCTATTCAAGCAGAATGGCATCTTCGACCAGGCCACCGCGCAAAGTTTCCGCGAGAACATTCTCTCAAAAGGAGGAACCGAGCATCCGATGACATTGTACAAGCGGTTCAGAGGACAGGAACCCAGTATTGACGCATTATTAAAAAGAAACGGAATAAAGATATGAAAAAGAAAATGATACATACCTTGCGCCTGCTAGCGTTAGTCATCATGGCCAGCACCTTGGGCGGCTGCAACAACGAAGACGATGTGATAGAAATCTTTACCGGGAAAACCTGGAAAATGACCTTCATCGCTGCCGAGGGAAGCAACAAACAATTTGACTTCTGGGGCGGCAACGAAGCCCAACGCGAAAGCAGCATGAATGCCCTGGCACAATCGAACAACTTCACGCTGGAATTTGTAGGCACTGACTTGGCCAGTACCACTGGCGGAACTTTTGACGGACACGGCGTATTGGCCACCGTAAGCGGTAGCTGGACCGCCAACGGTGCATCAAACGATCTTGTGCTCAGCAATGTCAATGTCAGCCGCAGCGAAACCGATGCATTGGCCAAAGCTTTTGTAACAGGCTTGCAAAACGCCTACCGATACACCGGCGACAACCAGAATCTGTACATTTATTACAAAGAAAACGGTAACGTAAAATTCATGGCATTCCGCCCTGCAAATTAAGAGACACATGGACAACGAATCATTAAAAGCCAAACAAGAAGCACTGGACAAACGCTACATCCGCATGGCCAGCATCTGGGCCGAAAATTCATACTGCAAACGACGCCAGGTGGGCGCCCTGATTGTAAAGGACAAAATGATTATATCCGACGGCTACAACGGAACCCCCTCCGGCTTCGAGAATGTCTGCGAAGACGAAAACAACGTCACCAAGCCCTACGTGCTGCATGCCGAGGCCAATGCCATCACCAAAATAGCCCGCTCGAACAACAGCAGCGACGGCGCTACCATGTATGTCACCGCCTCGCCCTGTATCGAGTGTTCCAAGCTCATTATCCAAGCGGGTATCAAACGGGTGGTCTATTCCGAAAAGTACCGCCTGGAAGACGGTATCGAGTTACTGAAACGCGCCGGCATCGAAGTGACCTTCATGGATATCAAAGAATAACAGAAAACACCTGACGATTGATAACTAACAATATAATATGAGTAGCAAAAACACCTCCCGCTTCACACCACTTATCATTGCCGTGAGCATTGTAGCGGGAATATTCATCGGAACTTTCTATGCCAAGCACTATGGCGGAACCAAGCTGGGCATCATCAACGGCTCGTCGAACAAGCTGAACGCCTTGCTCCGCGTCATCGACGACCAGTATGTAGACACCGTGAACATGACTGACCTGGTAGAAAAGGCCATGCCGCAGATATTGGCTGAGCTAGACCCCCACTCCACCTACATTCCGGCCCAGAACCTGGAAGAAGTTAACTCCGAACTGGAAGGAAGTTTCAGCGGCGTGGGCATCCAGTTCACCATTCAGGAAGACACCATACACGTGAACGACGTAGTGGCCGGAGGACCTGCCGAAAAGGTGGGCGTCATGGCCGGCGACCGCATCGTTACTGTAGACGACAGCCTGTTTGTAGGCAAAGGACTCACCAACGAAAAAGCCATGCGCAGCCTCAAAGGCCCCAAGGGCAGCGAAGTGAAACTGGGAATCAAGCGTGCTACCGAAAAAGAACTGCTCAGCTTTACCATCGTACGCGGAGACATCCCGCAAAACACCATCGATGCAGCCTACATGATTGACAACAATTTCGGCTACATCCTCATCAGCAAGTTCGGACGTACCACCCACGTGGAATTACTGAATGCCATCGCCCAACTCAACCACCAGAAGTGCAAAGGCCTGATTATTGACTTGCGCGACAATACCGGAGGCTACATGGAAGCCGCCACCCGCATGGTCAACGAATTCCTGCCCGAGGGAAAACTCATTGTCTACACCCAGGGACGCAAATATCCCCGTCTGGAAGAATATGCCAACGGCACGGGCAGCTGCCAGCAAACACCGCTGGTAGTGCTGGTCAACGAAGGCTCGGCCTCGGCCAGCGAAATCTTTGCCGGAGCCATACAAGACAACGACCGGGGCACCATCGTCGGACGCCGTTCGTTTGGAAAAGGCCTGGTACAACAGCCCATCGACTTCAGCGACGGGTCGGCCATACGCCTCACCATTGCACGCTACTATACTCCCTCGGGACGCTGCATCCAACGCCCCTACGAAAGCGGACAAAACAGCAAATACGAAATGGACTGGATTACCCGCTACGAACACGGTGAATTCTTCTCCAAAGACAGCATCAAGCTGGACGAAAGCCTGCGCTACTCCACCAGCCTGGGACGCCCTGTATACGGTGGTGGAGGTATCATGCCCGATGTCTTTGTGCCGCAAGACACTACCGGTATCTCGTCTTACCTCATTGAAGTAAGCAACAAAGGCATTATCCTGCAATTCAGCTTCCAGTACACCGACCGCAACCGGGCCAAACTGAAGGAATTTGAGGATGAGGAAAGCCTGCTGAAATACCTGAGCCGGCAAGGTATTGTGGAACAATTCATACGGTTTGCCGACTCCAAAGGCATCAAACGCCGCAACCTGCTCATCAGCAAATCGCGCAAGGTGCTGGAACGGAACCTGTACGGAAGCATCATCTACAACATGCTGGGACGCGAGGAACACGTGCGCTACATCAACCAGAGCGACGCCACCGTACAAAAGGCGCTCGAAATTCTGAAAGACGGCGAAGCCTTCCCCAAAGCACCAACCAACGAAAACCTGGATAATGGAAATGAAGGAAAAGAAAAAAGAACTGCGCAAGCGGATGAACATCTTGAAAGGCCAGATTTGTTCTTCCGCTACGCGTCAGCCTCTGTCTGCTAAAATACTTGCCGCCCTCGAAGTCCACCCGGCTTTCAGGGCGGCAAATACCATATTGCTCTACCACTCGCTGAAAGACGAGGTAGATACGCATGACTTTATTGAGAAATGGAGCCGGCAGAAACATATTCTGCTGCCCGTCGTTGTGGAAGACAACCTGGAATTGCGCACCTATACCGGCCCGCACGACCTGCACATCGGAGCCTACGGCATCGAAGAACCATCGGGAGAACCATTCACCGACTATGCAGCCATCGAACTGGCCGTTATACCCGGCGTCGCCTTCGGCAAGGACGGAAACCGGCTGGGACGTGGAAAAGGCTATTACGACCGCCTGCTCCCCCACTTGCCGGCAGCCTACAAGATAGGCATCTGCTTCCCGTTCCAACTAGTTGAAGAAGTTCCGGCGGAAGCCTTCGACATCCGCATGGACGAAATCATAGCACAATGAAACCAAACTATCACACCCACACCACCCGGTGCATGCACGCCACCGGAAGCGACGAAGAATACGTGCTCAGCGCCATCCGGGGCGGTTATGAACTGCTGGGATTCTCCGACCATACACCCTGGAAATACCGCACCAACTATGTAGCCGACATGCGGATGCTGCCCGACGAGCTGCCCGAATATGTGGAAAGCCTGAGAGCCTTGCGCGAAAAATACAAAGACCGCATCCAGATAAAGATAGGGCTGGAATGCGAATACTTTCCCGAATACATGCATTGGCTGAAAGAGCAAATCAAAAAGTTCCGGCTGGATTATGTCATCTTTGGCAACCACCACTATCACACGGATGAAAAGTTCCCCTACTTCGGACACCACACCGACAGCCGAGACATGCTCGACCTGTATGAAGAAAGTGCCATCGAAGGCATGGAAACCGGCCTGTACAGTTGCCTGGCACACCCCGACCTATTTATGCGCTCCTACCCGGAATGGGACCGACACTGCACACTGGCTGCACGGCACATATGCCGGGCAGCCACACGCCTCAATATCCCGCTGGAATACAACATCGGTTTTGTGGCCTACAACGAGGCACACGGCATATCCACCTATCCCTGCCCCGAATTCTGGCACATTGCAGCCAACGAAGGCTGCACCGCCATCATCGGCCTCGACGCGCACAACAACAAAGATTTGGAAACGTCCACCTACTACGACCGGGCCGTACAGGAACTCGATGCTTTGAAAATGAAAAGGACCACACAACTGAAAATGCTAGGCAAGTAACTTCCCCCCCCCCCGCTACAACACCTTTTGGAGGGGGGGCTGCTTGTAACCTGTTACTACCAAACGCCCTCCCCAATGCCGCTGCAACGGGCACAGAAAGCCCCTGTACAGCATTACCGGAAAACAATGTCTGAAATGACCTGCGCACCGACATGGTGGTTCAAGTTGCGCACCAGCATCTCCCGCCCCATCATCAGCTCTTGCCTGAGGGCGGCCGAGGTGAGGTGCACATAGAGCACCTGGTTCCTGATGTAAAGGCTGCTGGTATATGAAGCAATGCCTTGCCCCAACACTTCGGGCCACGCATTGATGAGCCGCTGCTCATTAAGTGGAGATTCGAGGCTTTCCTGACGCAGGAAGTTACGTATCAGCGTGCCAATCTGTTCCGCATCGTTACGCTTCATGGCCGTCCTCCCTCATCTCCGAAACTGCTCCCTCTTCCACGCGGAACATGCGGTAGTCTCCACCCAGCTTGTGCAAGATACGATCCAAGTGCTCGCGGTTGGTGTCGGTAACAAAAATCTGCCCGAACCTCTCGCCCGCCACCAGTTTGATAATCTGCTCCACGCGCGACGCGTCCAGTTTGTCAAAAATATCATCCAACAGCAACAACGGCACCGTATTCCCCATCCGTTTCAGAAAATCGAACTGCGCCAGCTTCAATGCTATCAGATACGTTTTATTCTGTCCCTGCGACCCTTCACGCTTGATAGGGAAATCGCCCAACAGCATGTTCAATTCATCCTTGTGTACGCCATGAAGTGAATAACCCATAATCTGGTCGCGTGCACGGCTCTCTCTGAGCACTTCCAACAAGGAAGCACCACGGGCATGCGAGTCATAGCTAAGCCCCACACATTCCTTGTCCTGTGAAATAAACGAGTAAAATGATTGGAAAATGGGAATAAACTCGCTGATAAAAGCCTCGCGCTTGCGAAATACCGTTTCACCGGTTTGTGCCATCATTTCTTCCCAAATATTGAAAAGCTCTTCCTCAACAGGCTGCTCGCTCTTCAGCAAAGTGTTGCGCTGCGCCAGTGCCTTGTTATAACGTATCAAGGCATCCAGATACTCCTTGTCGTATTGCGAAATCACCACGTCCATGAAACGGCGGCGCTCCTCGCTACCTCCGGCTATAAGATACGAATCGGCCGGCGACACCAGCACCAGCGGCAAGAAACCGATGTGGTCGGACAAGCGGTTGTATTCTTTCTTGTTACGCTTGAACTGCTTCTTCTGCCTGCGCTTCATGCCACAATAAATCTCCTCG
>Ga0192244_10111_pt1 | contig 33779 bp, 27 predicted proteins | sample Koala_Koa27_L3_FD_131234 | JGI IMG/M metagenome (GOLD analysis project Ga0192244, IMG submission 131234) | Enriched cells from koala feces incubated with labeled cellulose particles, San Francisco Zoo, California, United States - Koala_Koa2-7_L3 ... | reverse complement strand
CCTGCTTGTCACCCTGAAAGTAAGAAAGCCACCTCACTCACAGGATATGGATACAAAAAAACGGAGCTATACCTATTGAATAGCTCCGTTCGTGTTATCCTTCTTCTTTTTACCTGAGTTTAAACTTCACTTTACTCTTGATGTCTGTAGAAGAAGTTCCGATCCATGCCTCAAAATCTCCCGATTCTGCCACCCAGTCGTGTTTGTCCGGATCGAAGAAGCTGAGTGCCGATTTATCTACAGAGAGCGTCACTGTCTGTTCTTCTCCCGGTTGTAGGGAGATTTTCTTATATCCTTTCAGCTCCTTGACGGGGCGGGGGAGCGACGACTTCAGATCGCTGATGTAGAGCTGTACAGTTTCCATCCCTTCCCGGTCTCCTGTATTCTTTACATTCACCGAGAAAGAGATGGTATCTTCCGCGTCCATCTCTTTCTTATCGGCAGTTGCTTTGCCATATTCGAAAGTCGTATAGCTGAGTCCGTGTCCGAAGCCGAACAGCGGTTTGATCTTCTCCTTATCCAGCCAGCGATAGCCCACAAAGATGCCTTCGTGGTAGGTTTCGTTGATGGTATCTCCCCGGTGGGTCGATTGTTCCAGTTCCAGTTTGTTGCCGGGATATTCGCCGACTTTGTGCGCGCCTATATCTGTCAGTTTCACCGGGAAAGAGAAAGGCAGCTTACCCGACGGGTTCACATCGCCCACCAGCACACGGGCCAGCGCGTTGCCAGCTTCCGATCCCAGGTACCATCCCTGTACGATCGCGGGCACTTCGTCGACCCACGGCATAGCCACGGCATTTCCGGAGATATTTACCACCACTAAGTTTTTGTTGGCTTTGGCCAGTTCGCTGATCAGCCTGTCCTGATGGTAAGGCAACTCCAGTCCGTACCGGTCCGAATCTTCGCAATCCTGATGTGCGCTTTTGTTGAGCCCCCCGAAGAAGATCACATAATCTGCCTGCCTGGCCACCTGCACCGCTTCCGCGATCAGTTCGTCTTCCGAACGGTCGTCATTCAGGTCCTGTCCGGATACCACACCGTTGTATTCGCCTCCCGGATCACCTACGTATCCGCGGGCATATACCACCTCCGCGGCCGATCCGATCCTATGTTTCAGGCCATCGAAAGGAGACACCTCGTATTTTACTTTCAGGGAGGAACTACCCCCGCCCACAGTCATCATCTTCAGCGCGTTCTCACCGACCACAGCAATCGTTTGTGCCTGAGACAGGTCGATGGGGAGTACGTTGTTCTTGTTTTTCAGCAATACAATCCCTTCCTCCGCGATCTTGCGGGCCGCTTCGCTGTGTTCCGTCGAGTTCAGCGAGCCGAAAGGTTTGTTCTTGTTCATGGTGGTGTGGTATGCCAGGCGCATGATACGGCGTATCTTGTCGTCCAGTTCCTGGGTACCTACCTGTCCGGACTGGATCATTTCCAGGTACGGATAGGCTAAGTAGTAGTTGTCATACGCGTTGCTCCTGCCGCTGGCCAGCCCGTCTGTCCACGAACCGAACTCTATGTCCAGTCCGTTTATAATGGCCTGGTACGTATCGTGGGTACCTCCCCAGTCCGACACCACTACCCCTTTGAATCCCCATTCTCCACGCAGAATATCGTTGATCAGGTATTCGTTGTGACAGGCATGCTGGTTCTTATACAGGTTGTAAGCCCCCATGATGGTCCAGGCATCTCCCTCCTGTACGGCTGCTTTGAAGGCAGGCAGGTAGATCTCGTACAAAGCGCGGTCGTCCAAGATCACATTGGTGGTGTGCCGGTTGAACTCCTGGTTGTTGAGCGCGTAGTGCTTTACGCAGACCGCTACGCCGTTTTTCTGTACGCCCTGAATGTAAGGGACCACCATCTTCGAGGCCAGATAAGGGTCCTCGCCCATGTATTCGAAGTTGCGTCCGTTGAGGGGAGTGCGGTAGATATTCACACCCGGGCCCAGCAACACGTCTTTTTTGCGGTAGCGGGCCTCTTCGCCGATAGAGTGGCCATAGAGCAAAGACATCTCTTCGTTCCAGGTAGCCGCCAGCCCGGTCAGCGCCGGAAAGGCAATACAGGAGTCATTGGTCCAGCCCGCCTGCTCCCATTCGTCCCAGAGTACTTCCGGACGGATACCGTGAGGACCGTCGGTCATCCAGAACTCAGGAATGCCCAGTCTGGGCACACCTGGCGAACTGAATTTGGACTGCGCATGTATCATGCCGATCTTTTCTTCCAGGGTCATTCTCGAAAGCGCGTCTTCTATACGTTCTTCCACCGGTTTGGTGTCGTCCAGATAGACAGGCAGTTGATTTTGCGCGTATCCCGTCAGGGTACACGCGCAAAGTAACATAGTGACAGATTTAACTAACTTCATAAACATAAAATGTACGTAAATATTAGAATAATCAGACAGAAGCACATACGAACAGAACGTTCAGGCACTGTCAGAAACAAGACCCATCAGGAAAACCAGGTGTTTATGTGCTTCTGTCTGTAAAAAACATATCTCTTTTTGTCCATCGTGGCTCAGGGTATTTTTTACCGGAGCACGAATGTCACTGATTGTACATCCCGGCTGTTGCCGCCGATCATCACTTCAAAATCACCGGGCTCGTATACATATTCGAGGTCGGAATTGTAAAATTTCAGCAGATCGGTACCGATCGTAAACCGTACAGTCCGGCTCTCTCCCGGCTCTAAACAGATCTTTTCAAAGCCTTTCAGCTCTTTCACCGGGCGCGATATGCTGGCCACCACATCGCGGATGTAGAGTTGTACAGTCTCTTTTCCGGCATATTGCCCGGTGTTGGTTACCGTTACAGAGGCTGTCAGTTCTTCCCCGGCATTCAGGGTGTTTTTGTCTAAGGTAATATCGCTGTAGGTGAATTCCGTATAGCTCAGTCCGTAACCAAAGGGGTAGAGCGGGGCGTTCTTCTCATCTAAATAGTTGGAGCGGTATTTCTCAAACGATCTGTCCGAAGCCGGACGACCTGTATTCAGGTGGTTGTAATAAAGAGGGATCTGTCCGACGTGGCGGGGGAAGGTAGTGGTCAGCTTACCGCCGGGGTTCACTTTGCCAAACAGTACATCGCCGATGGCGTATGCCGCTTCGCTGCCGCCGAACCATACATTCAGGATCGAAGGCACGTTCTCGTCTTCCCATACCATCGTCAGCGGACGTCCGGTAAAGAGTACCATGACCACAGGCTTGCCCGTTTTCAGGAGTTCCCGCAACAAACGTTGCTGTACATCCGGGATACCTATATCTACGCGGCTGCCCGACTCTCCGCTCATTTCCGAAGCTTCGCCTACGGCAACTACGATCACATCTGCCTGAGCCGCTATGGCCAGCGCTTCCGCCCGGAGTTCCTCTTCCGTGCGGTCGTCGCGGCCCAGGCTGCGTCCGAAGAGGGTAGCGTTGGCCTCCAGTACCGGATCGGCAGTCAGGTTAGCACCTTTGGCATACCATACCCGCGCCTGATCACCGGCAGCCGCCTGTATCCCTTCTACAACTGTAGCGGGTGTCTCCAGATTGGCTGCCACACTCCACGTGCCCGGCATATTGGAGCGGGTGTTGGCCAGCGGCCCTACCACCGCGATGGTCTTTGGCGCGGTCAGCGGCAGGAGACCTCCCTCGTTCTTAAGCAATACAAAACTTTCGGCAGCTATCCGCCGGGCCACCGTGCGGTTTTCCGGCGTGTATATCTCTTCTTTCGCGCGGGATACGTCGCAGTATTTATAAGGGTCTTCAAAAAGTCCCAGTTTGTATTTCGCTTCCAATACGTAGCGGCAGGCCTGGTCTATCTGTCCCTGGGTCACTTTCCCTTCTTCCAGCGACCGGGCCAGGGTGTGGAGATACCCTTCGCTCACCATGTCCATATCCAGTCCGGCGTTCAGCGCCAGGGCCGATACCGTTTGCAGGTTGCCCAGACCGTGGTTGCTCATTTCACTGATCCCGCCGTAGTCCGCTACTACAAATCCGTTGAAATGCCATTGGTTCCTCAGTACCTCCGTCAGCAACCATTGGTTGCCGTGCGCAGGCACACCGTCTACCACGTTGAAAGAGGCCATGACGCTGCCTACCCCGGCTTCTACCGCGGCCTGATAGGGATAGAAATACTCGTTGTACATCCGGATGCGGCTCATATCCACTGTGTTGTAGTCGCGTCCGGCTTCCGAGGCCCCATACAGTACGAAGTGCTTGGCACAGGCTAATATCTGCTTGTTTGTAGCGAAGGACTGGTCCGCTCCCTGATAGCCGCGCACCATGGCTCTGGCTATCTGTCCGCCCAGGTAAGGATCTTCTCCGTTGCCTTCCGAGACGCGTCCCCAGCGCGGGTCGCGGCAGATATCCAGCATAGGGCTGAAGGTCCAGTTGATGCCGTCGGCACTGGCCTCGGCGGCGGCGATGCGGGCCGACTCCTCGATCAGCTCCATATCCCAGCTACAGGAAAGCCCCAGCGGGATAGGGAAAGTGGTCTCGTAGCCGTGGATCACATCCATACCGAACAACATCGGTATTTTCATGCGACTCTCTTCCACAGCCACGCGCTGTATCTCCCGGATCTTCTCTACTCCTTTGATGTTGAACATTCCGCCTACCTGACCCTGGCGGATCTTCTGAGTGATGTTGCTGTTCTCGGCAAGTCCGGTGATAATATCTCCGTCGCTCGGCAGGTTCATCTGTCCGATCTTCTCTTCTAAGGTCATTCGGTTCATCAGGTCTGTGATGAACGCGTCCATTTTCTCTGGGTCATGTTGTGCCGCCAGGGATAGTGTTACCACACAGGCGAAAAACAGGAAGGATACCTTTTTCATGATCATATATATAGAATTTAAGTATATGAGTGCGCGGTTTTCCGAAGCAGCAGTTCCGCCTCTGTAAAAGAGGGGCGGGAAACACCTGTGTTCGCGCGGCCCTCCGCTACTTTGGTTTCTACAAAATAATGGAAACAATTGATTGGAATTTTTCTTTGGAGTGAAAAAAGTAGCGTTTTTCAAAACCAAAGAACTGATAGTAAGGTTTTTGTTGTGTTTCTATCGCCGAAAAAAGTAGTAAAAACACAAACCGTTCAATGGTGTCCGGAGGGATAAGAGCCTATGCGCATGACCATTTTCTCAAACTCATCGCGCGACACAGCCGCTTTGTTCCGGGCTTTGGTGCGGTAGTTATAGATCGTACTGAGTGAATACCTCAGGAAGGCCGCGATCTTCACGCTGTCCGTGATGCCCAGGCGGATCAGGGCGAATATACGCAGTTCCGTGTTCAGCACTTCCCCTGGTTTCGGTGTCACACGCTCTTCATCGATCAATAGCGCGTTGAACTCTGCCACAAAAGTCGGATACAGGTTGATGAAGATCGTATCAAAGTTGCTGTACAGCTCTTCCAGTTCATTTTCGACCAATGTGGTAGACTTCAGCATGCGGAACAGCTCCTCCAGTTGCCTGTCATTGGCTTTTTTGTTCAGCGCCTTGCGATAGTTCTCCAGCTTACTTATGTAGGCCGAGCAAAGATCAAAAAAATGGGCGATATATTCCTCCTTGATCAGGTTGGCTTCCGACAACTGCGCGTTCTTTTCGTTGAGTTGTTTGTTGGCCTCTGACATTTCGACATTCAGTTCCCGCAACTTCTCATTGGTGGCGTGCAGTTCGCCCCGGATATGAGATACTTTTTTCATCTGCCGGTACACATATACCACGGCAAAGATCAGGAAGAAAGAGAGTATACTGATCAGGGTCAGGTAACGTTGCAACTGATTTTTCTGTTTGGCCTCTTTGCCGAGATAGGCAGTGTTGATGATGGTATAGAATTCCGAAGACTGGATGGTACGGAACTGTACGTTGCAATAGACCGCGTCTTCGATGGCCGATCGCACATACTTATAAGCCCTGTTGATGTCTCCTCTGTCATAGAAGATCGAAGAGAGGATCTGCATCGAGGCGTTGTCCTTGAGGGAGTTGATCAGGTCTGCCCGGGCAGAGAGCGCGAAATACCTCACTGCTGCCTCCGTCCGCTCCTGGTGCCTGTTGATATAGCCCAGCAGGTAGGTGATCATCGCGTAGTCAGGCGTATCTGCCCCGGTGGTGTGCAGCAACTCCAGCAGGCTCTCCTCGGCCACCTGGTATTTTTTCAGGCTGATGTCCTTTTCCGCTTTGGTAAGGATGTATTTGGTAGTTCCCGGTTTCAGCTCTCCCAGCAGAGAGTCTCCGTACTGATAGATCTGAGTATCATATCCGGAAGTTTGTACATTAGAGGCATAGTGACGGAAAAACAGGTACCAGGCATCGTAGTAGGGAGCCAGCAACGCTTCGGGAAGTGCCTGCCTGTCTATATGCCTGAGCAGATACTCCGACTCCCTGTATTTTCCGGAAGAGGAGTAGAGTGTGGCCAGCTGTATGCGGGCCGCGTAGGAGAGGGCTTCGCTTTGCAGGTGGCGCGCGATCTTCATATTGCGGCTGGCATAGTGGATGGCGGAGTCTAATTTGAATTTCTGGTATTCTTTGCTCAGGTTCTCATTGAGGTGGTATTCCTGCAACGCGGAAATGCCAGGGGTCAGCAGGCGTTTGATGTTCTCTATTTTTTCCTCTTTCTGTACCACATACACCTCCTTGTTCTGTATGGCGTTGTCGAGCTCGGACAGGATGAGGGCGGTCTCGTTGCGGGAATGAGCCACCGACGATACAACCAGCAAAAGCAACAGGACAAGTCTATTCATAATCTATCTCCCAGGTGTTCTTACTCCTCCGTGGGTAGAGGAAGAGGTATGCAAAGATAATAAAAGCCGGGCACAAATCGCGACACAACCCTTTTTAATAATGGAAAAACGTACAGCTGGTTCGCGCGGATACGATCTCCCCGGTCTGTACACAGCATGGGGTTCGCGGGATGCTCAGGTAGTTACGGTCTCACGGTCGGGAGTTCAGATCGTATACGTTCGTCAGGCTGGCTGCCTCAGGCTTCGGTCCTTGCTGCCGGGCGCGGTTTCCGTCTCCCCGCGGCGGTATTTTCCGTTGTCAGGGGGGCGGCCTACCCCTGGGATTGGCTATGGGCATACGCGCCGGCGTCTGCCTGGTAGGGCGGATGTGCCCCCCGCGATACCGGGTATCTGTCTGATCTCCTCTGTTGGTGTGGATGTGAGGCAAATGCCGGAGAAGACCCACAGGGATGTTTTAAGATAGATCATCGCAGCTTAAATTACATTAATGAAAGTCGTCTGATCAATCAAACGGCGCAAATCGTTGTTACAGAGTTGTATTTAACAATCAGATGTATGAATTATCTCAGAACGTTACTGTTTGTATGTATGGGAAGTATGCTTTTTGCCGGTTGCGTGACCAAGAAGAAATACAGGACTGTACAATCGCAATATATCGATTTAAGGAAAGACTATCAGCAAAGTCAGTTGCAACTCACAGAGAGTCGCACCTTAGTAACCAGTCTGGAAGCCAGGCTGGCCGAAGCCCGCAGAGACAACGAAGACCTGCGCGCCACGCTGAATCAGGCACTGTCCCAGTCTTCGCAGGGCAATGTGAATATCGGCAAACTGGTCGATGAGATCAATGCTTCCAACCGGTTTATCCAGCACCTGGTACAGGCTAAAAACCGTTCCGACTCGCTGAACCTGGTGATGGTAAGCAACCTCACCCGTTCCCTCACCCGCGAAGAGAGCGTAGACTTAGACATTCAGGTGTTGAAAGGAGTGGTCTATATTTCTCTGGACGACAGGATGCTGTATCGCTCGGGAAGTTATGAGATCAGTGACAAAGCCGGGGAAATTCTCAGTAAGATCGCCAGGATCATTCAGGACTACAGGGATTACGATGTATTGGTAGAAGGGAATACCGACACCGATCCCACCTCCCGCGCCAACATCCGCAACAACTGGGACCTGAGTGTACTGCGCGGATCTTCTGTGGTACAGGCGTTGCAGACCACTTACGGAGTAGACCCCCGTCGCCTGACCGCTGCCGGGCGCGGAGAGTATAATCCGATCGGCACTAACGCCACCTCGGAAGGCAAAGAGCGGAACCGCCGGACACAGATCATCCTTACCCCCAGACTGGATCAGTTTATGGAACTGATCGAACAGGCTCCGGGAAGCTTTCCGCATGGCAACGACTAAGGCCGCGGGGTGGAAGGAATGAAAAAGCGGCTGTCTCCGCAAAGATGTTGGTTTTCAGCCATCTCATACCGTAGAGAAACGCGAAGGCTTGGTGAGGCCCTTTTACAGCACCTCATCAGCAGACTGAGGGCGACTCTTTGGGCTTATTTGCGGAAGGGGTCAAAAGCAGTTCCCGGTGGCAACGGCCTTCCGCGGGTCATGTAGTACTTCATGTAGTCCCGGAAATCTGTATATCTGTCTGAATTTTTCCAGGAAGGCCATTTTACCAGACGGATCATTTCGGCCCCGGCCAGCCTGGTAAACAAGGGGTTGTTTTTAGTTGAATGCCTATGAAATTGTACCAGGGTTCTACACGAGCTCCCCGGATATAATGTACATGATCCGCGGCCATTCGGGTATGACGATGCAGATAGATCTCTTTGTAAGAATATGTGGTATGGCTGACCGACAGCGCGTTACGGGGCTGAGTGAGGGTATACTGTTCCCTGTCAAAGATCACATACTGTTTGTTCCGGACATAGATCCACCTCACAGATACAGCTCCTATGGTCAGCAGGAACCCGTCAAAAAGGAGAAGAAAAAGGGCCATCATTCCGGGCAATTCACCGTCCTGCCAGAGAGAGTGTGTCCACCCCACTCCAACCATACCGAAGACGATCAGTAACAGCGTACCGAAGCAGGAAAACCCTTTTGCCCAAGGGGTCATTGTGCGCTGAATGACTATCCGTTTATCCGTCAGTCCGGTAATCTTTCCGATGAAAAAAGCTCTAAGTTTGCGGCTACCCAGATAAGAGATCGGAAATTTATCTTAAAAAGGCCAAGAGAGGCGAATAAATACGTGGGTTTTGCCTATGTCCTCCCGGTTGATCTGTAAGGAATAAGTTTTCTTTTTCGCGTACATAAGGTGTATCTGTTCTGTTTTTTATCTTATTTATGGATGGGTAGCGTCTTTCATTAGGTTTTTCAGCGAAGGAAGGGTCTTTTTCATCTGTATGCATACCAGTCCGTTCTCTCCTGCCGCTCCGTACCGCTCTGTGTAGACCGGCTTACGGATATAAGTTATCGTGAAAATATGGGCTGCCCGCAAGTGTGCCAGACAGTCTGTCCATACATCCTCTCTGATCACTTGTCCGTTTATACAGAGCGCGGGCTGTTGCGATAACGGGATCTCATGGAGGGTACGGAGTATTTTTTCTCTGTATTTTCTGTTGTCTTTTCGGGTGGAGATACTAACGATCGGGCGCGGAGGCGTGCAGCTCGTTACTCCGGGAGCCAGTATCTGGTCTCTTCCCAGATACGAGATGGATGTTATTTTTTCTTTAGGCAGGTAGGGTAACTCCTCCGTGTCTGTTAAAAGTATACCATTCAGGACATACCGATAGCTGTTGGCTGTGTCTGTCTCCGCTTCCCGGATAGTGATTCTGATCCAATGATCTATGTATTGCCTGGTATCCTTTGTATGCTGGCTGTAGCCAGGAAGGAAGATACCTGAGAAAAACCATAGAAAAAGCCATCTGTTTTTTTCATAAGCGTTCATTATCACATACGTGTCAAACCATTCTATGCGCTATATGCCGGGCAGGGAAGAGAGAAGCGCGGCCTACGCTGGCGGTTCCTGAGCTACCTCACTGACCTTCCGGGCACGGAAAGCAGCGGGCAAGGTGTCCCCCCTTCCTCCTCAAAATCTTTCACCCGGAACTCGTGTTTTCGTTTTATACACCGGATACACTCTTCATAGGATAACTTTCTGGGGCAATGATGCCTTTCAGACAGGATAGGCGGTAGTATAATATCCCCTTTTACAGGTTGTTGTATATATGCATGTGCTATACTTGTCGACATAAGGGAAAAGGTCCCGTCCGCTTCGCCTGTATAGAGATTGAAATAGCTGGAAGGCCAGATCTCCAGGGCTTCCCGGAGATAGATCTCTGAACCCTGCTGATGGAGTTCTAACCAGTACATGAGTCCGGATTCTATACTCTGGAATACCAGCCTGACCTGATGGGGATGGATAGGTTCCGTATATACCTGCCAGCAAGGAGCAAAAGTCAGGTCTTCCTCGTACACTGCTCTTACATACACATCCGACCGCACAACTATGTTCCGGGAAAACAGGGTGAAAGTGTCTGTCGTATAGAAACAGTCGGCTTCCTGGTCGGCGGAAGTCTGTTGGTAAAGATACCCCGCCAGGGTGCCGTCGCAATAGACCGGCCGGGGGCAGTTCTCCTCCTGTGCCTCCGGTAGCAAGGAGACAAAAAGAGGCAGGATCAGGGCAATCGCGCGTACATATAGGGACATATAGGCTATGGTTTATAAAGTTCCATTTCTATCCGTTCCTGCGCGCGCACCGGCGCGCAGGCTTTCCTGTATGTCTGCTCAGCGAGCAGCAGAGGGAGATCTCTCTTTTTTAAGATACCGGGAAAAAGCATCCACCCTGCTGTCAGACAAGTAAAGAACACACAGATAACAGGTAAAAGAAAGAGCGTCTTGTAGTTCTTTTCCACAGGTCTGATCTCTATATATACACACAGCAAAGGCAACAGAAAAAAGCTTAAAAACCTCAGTAGCGCGGAGTCGCGGAACTTTTTGATCAGATTCAGGAAAAGAGTTCCTGCTCCCAGCGATAGTATCCCTACCCCCAACGCGCACCAGACCCACAGGATGTGCTGATAGCCTTTATCCATCGGGTCCGCGGGTGGGTCCCAGACGGTACGCGACAGATGCAGCAGCCCAGTCAGCAGTTCACTGGCTAAAAAGATACCGCTCCACAGTCTGATCAGGTAGCATTTCATGGGGCTGTTTATTTAAGTAAAACCTGTGCGTAGTTCATAGACGCTTCTTCATCAGATAGTTCCCGTTTTTTACTGTCACAGTGGCTTGTGACGCTCTTTCCGTCCGCGGAGTAGGAGCTCACTTCACCTGTGGCTTTCCCTTTTCCGGACTTTCCTGCTCTGCGGAGATGGCTGTTGTGGTAAGCCTCTTTCGGATAGCTTGCCTCTTCTGCTGCCCGCGGGAACCCTGCAAATATAAGTATTTATCTGCGAAATCAAAAAAGTTGCTCAGTCAGAAACCCGCTTATCTCCTGTGCGTATAGTAAATGAGTGGTATCAGTTACCCAAATCTTTCCTTAGGAATTTCTGCTTTCGTTCAACCTCTTTTCTTCCCATTTGTTTTATGGAAAAACCAACCTATGAAAATTATGATTTTACTGGAACCTTTTCATACAGACGCGTTAGACCTGAAAAACAGAGTGGTCATGGCTCCCATGACACGTACGCGCGCAGACAATCCCGAACTGGCAGCTACGGACCTGATCGCCGAATATTACGGACAGCGGGCTACGGCGGGACTGATCATTACCGAAGGCACACACGTGAGTCGCATGGCAAGAGGCGCGATCCGTGTGCCGGGTATCTACACCGATCAGCAGATCGACGGCTGGAGGAAATCGACTGATGCCGTACATGCCCAGGGAGGTAAGATCTTCGCGCAGATCTGGCACGAAGGCAGACTAAGCCTCCGGGAAGTGCTCGACGGACATCTGCCTCTGGCTCCTTCCGCGATCAATCCGGGTACGAAAGTGTTTGCGCCGGAAGGAGTATTTATGGATACACCCACCCCCCGCGCGATGACGGTAGAGGAGATCCGGCAGACCATCCGTGATTTTGCCCAGGCGGCACAGAACGCCACGCGGGCAGGATTTGACGGGGTGGAAATCCATGCGGCAAATGGTTATCTCTTCCATCAGTTCTTTATGAAGTGTTCCAATACGCGCACGGATGCGTACGGAGGAAGCATAGCCAACAGAAGCCGTTTTCTTTTCGATGTACTGGAAGCTATCCGGGAGAAAACGGATCTGAAGCGGGTAGGCATTCGGCTGTCTCCTCTTCTGGATCACATCCAGGGGATAGTGAAAGATGAGGAAACGGATCGGCTTTTTACCGATATAATGGGAAGACTCAATGAGTATCCCCTGGCGTATATACATCTGTCGGGGGTAACGGGAGATCACTCAGACGATCCTCTGAAACAGGTGCTGGATAGCGCGCGGTATTACCGGAATATCTACAACGGCACGCTGATGATCAACGGAGGATTTATGCGTGATACAGCCAATCAGGCGCTCCGGGAAGGGATAGCCGACCTGGTGTCCTTCGGAAATCTGTATATCAGTAATCCCGATCTGGTAGAGAGATTCAGACTAAATGCCCCGTTGAACAAAAGTGACAGAGATACTTTTTATTCCATAGGCCCTGAAGGATATACCGATTATCCTTTTTATAAAAGCTAATATACACACGAGTTTACTTTACCAGGTACGCCTGACTTTACCAGGTTACGCCTGGAATAGCGGAATTTCACACTGTATATTTTTTTATCAAATGGATAGTCAAAAAGTGATAAACACGCTTGTTTTCTGTCAACATGTCAATGTGGAGCAGTGAGGGGAGCACTTTTTGTCTGAACTTGTCTCCTTTATTTTCTCACTTTGTCTCAGCACCTCTATTGCTGATGCAGGTATACACATCCGCTTCATGGGCACAGACCTGTGCACCCTGTTGCGCGGTCAGTTCGGCAGGAATAAGAGGGTGTTTGATCGCATCGGTATGGAGGTGGTCGTTTCTTCCGGAAAGTTCCCGTCTGGCAGACCATCCCCATGCGGTTTGTTCCTGTTGTTTGAGACGTTGGAATTGCCGGACAATATCTATGTTAAACTCCGGACTAATCCACATAGCAAACTCAAAAGCAATATCTTTATGAGCATACATACCACCGCGGCGTCCGGATGTTGCCTGTACACCAATAGCATGGGGCCGACTGGTAAACTCTTTCACACTGATTGTAAAGGTATTCAGCCCCGCTTTATTTTTAATGAGGGCGAATTCGCCCTCATTAAAATCCGGATGATAAACCTGTTCCCGGATTCCCGGGTGTTCCAGCGTATTTCTGTTGCGTAACCCATCCGTTACAAAAAATCACCGTATTTTGTCCGGATCATATCGGTAATGCAAATATAATCTTCGTTTCTTATCCGGATCACTGTTACTTCTGTATCTTTGCTATATTCCATTAAGAGTTAGCCTGATTGTCAAGGATAAACATTTAATTTAAAGATGCAAAAAGACACCTATCTGACACACAACTATCCACCCCCCCCTCTCCATGCAAATACCATTCATCTATCCACGGATCACTATTTTGATCAGGAAGATTCAAACGAACCAGGCAGTATTTGCTTTTTATTCAGTCTGGTTTTGACAAGTTTATCTTTACAGTGGGTACAGATTGTATCTTCCCCTCCTGGTAGTTTCTTTGTAGTGCTATTCAAATGAATAAGTGATGCCACAAAGATCGCGTACAAAGTTCTGAACAACCTTGCTTCCTCTTTTGGAAAGTAAGTGAAAATTCTTTTCTGCTATCGCTTGTTTCCGTTGCCCAATAGCTGTGGGAGATAGAGACATCTGTCTTTTGAACGGAGCGATTTTCTCTTCCAATCGCAGGATATATCCTCTGGCTTCGGGATAGGTAGATTCCGTATGGCAAGCAAGCAGAGGATTGCTCAGATCTATGATACTGGTAAAAACAGTTTCGTATGCAGGACAAGGCAGATACCCTTTCCTGGTCAGTTTTAATTTTTCTTTCTGGGCGCGCCGCAGCTCTTTGATTGCTTTCTGTGTACTTTTTATACGTTCTTTCCGGAGCTGTTCGTTCATACTATCAGAATGAAGGTGGATACTTGTTGAAGAGCAGTCAATTTTTCTATTGACAAAATATACTACAACACGGGCTGATTCCTTTTCTTAATTCGCTCAATGATATTCTCTATTTGCTCCATAAAGTCGTCGGTGTACACGGTGAGTATAAGGTTTCCTCCTTCCTTAAAAGGTCGATAGCCTCCTTCACCATAGAGTTTGATCTTGTCGTCCATTTTCTTCTGGTAGCTGGTCACGTCAGTCATACCTAAGTGTTCCCAGTAATAGATCTCACCGCTTTTTATATGAGTGACGGTAAAATCCGGTCGGATGGATTTTCCAGCCACTCTCAGTGGTTGTTCATATTCCACCTTTAACACACTTTCCGCATACAATAGATTCATGATCCGCTGTTCATGGGTCGATCTTACTTTCACTCCGGCGTCGGTATCATATATCCTGCCTTCATGCCAATTCAGTTTTTTCCCTGTCCGGGATGTCGCAGAAGTTATGGGTCGGGCAGGAGACAATTTTTCCCGTTCTTTGTAAGGAGCAAAAAACCGCCATTGATATTTGGTACGATTAGAAGTGTCTACATAACATTTTCCTATGAATTTTCGGAATGCGTCAGTACCTTGATGCCGTCTCATAAAGCGACTGAATTGTACAGGTGAAGAAATTACGTTTCGCAATGCTGGTTGCCGGGAAAGAAATTCGTAGATATCGGTCAGATGAGCCTCTTTTTTATCAGGATGGGTTTTGAAATACTTTTCTATACAAACTCCTATTTTCTGTAAGAGCTTTTGTTCAGGAGTAAGAAATTCGATGTTCATAGTAGTAACAGGTTTATGGGTGAAACAAATATAGTGAAAGCCTGAAGGCATCGTTACAGATGTATTCACCAAAGATGCCTGGGAAGGCATCCTGTGTTTTACAAAAATAAGAAAAAATATTCAATTCATAACTACGTAATAAGTATTCATTCATAGGAAAAGACGAAGAGGTATTTCAGGCAGGCTGACATTTATCGTTTTTTAAGACAAAATGGCAGTTTGGAAATAGCGATAGAGAATGCTAAAAACGTTTGTAAATTGAGTTTGGAAAACGCAGAGGATCGTATTTCTTATGGCGAAATATATAAAGTGATTGAGCTGCTAAGGGAGTTGGAACCTGACACGAAGTGACAGGGTATTTATTAAATACAGAAGAGACACATACACAAATAACAGAAAATATAAACAAATATAAATTTTTACTTAACATTGTTAAGCTGTGGCATAGCTTTTGTGAGAAAAAAGGCATAGTAGTGCCAACTACTATACCTTTATTGATCCCCTGATAGGGGGGGGGGGATACCTCGACAGAAATTGACGCTCCTGTTGAGAAATGAGTTGTAAATATAGTTGTTTTTTGATAAAAACAAACTAATTACTCTTCTCATTCGATCCTATTCGGCCACTGTCTCGCCGAAAAGTAGCTGTATAACTTCTATTGTCTCTTGTAAAACAGCCTTGTGGGCTATAGAAGTTATACTTTACAGTCAGGGTAAATCCGCCTGAATCATTCGGATGCAAACACGTTTTTAAATATGGCACAAACAGATGCTGGTAAAAAGAAAGTGTATGTACATGAACATAAAAAATCAGACGGCACAAAAGTTCCGACTCATTATCGTTCTACGCCTAACACTTCAAAAGGAACCGGAAGAGGAAAGAAATAAACTCCGGTGACTATGGGTTTGAAGAGTTCTCCTGGAAAAACTCTTCTTCTTTATTGGCTTCCGAATAGAAAGCTGATAAGGGGAAGGATTGCTATAATCCTTCATGAGAATGCAATTGATATTGTCCGTAAGGTTGTCCGGTGAGAGCGATCAGAGTCATAATTCAAGAGTTATGCCTGTCTCCACACTACGCTTGATCTGTACCTCTGCCCGCTGTCCGTTTACAGTGATACGCAAACAGATCGGTGATTCACTATTCTTTCATAGTTTTGTCTTCTTGATAAAGAAAAGAATTGAGAAATAATTTCGTTTCATAACTTGAAAATTTAACGGTTTAAAATTACTGATCTGAGCCGTAAACTAAGCTATGCAACATGCAGTGAATCAGTGAGTAAGACTCTGATCGGTAGATTAGGAAATTAGGGAAATAAAGTCCACCGAATAGGTAGGTTTTACTTGCCTGAATCCGTTAAAATCGGTAGAGTAGGAGAAATAAAAAACTCCTGAAATCGTTTGATATTCAGGAGTTTGCTTTCTTTTGCTAAGTGATTTTGCGATCCAGCTGGGGCTCGAACCCAGGACCCCAACATTAAAAGTGTTGTGCTCTACCAGCTGAGCTACTGAATCAATCCTTTACTGCGGTTAAGCGGGTGCAAAGGTAGAACTAATTGGTATATGTTCCAAATAAATCAGGCTTTTTTCTATCTTTGCGGAAATATAGAGTGGAAACCGAAGGCAGGGCGGAGTTTACTTCAGCTATGCCAAGACGCGTCCTGTATGATGTACACATCGGGGAAGCCTGCGGGCAGGTATATCCTGTCTGGGACGTGTGCGGAGTGTCTTTTGTATCTTCACAGAGAACCTCGTATACTTGTATATATGTATAGATAAACATTTACACTTATTTACTATATGGCGGACGATAAAAAGATTATTTTTTCGATGGTGGGCGTAAGCAAAGCCTTCCAGCAAAACAAGTATGTATTGAAAGATATTTACCTGTCTTTTTTTCTATGGTGCTAAGATCGGCATTATCGGTCTCAACGGATCGGGTAAGTCTACGTTGCTTAAGATCATTGCCGGACTGGAGAAATCGTATCAGGGAGAAGTGGTCTTCTCACCGGGCTATTCAGTGGGCTATCTGGCTCAGGAACCTTACTTAGACGATAGCAAGACCGTGAAGGAAGTGGTCATGGAAGGGGTACAACCCATTGTAGATACCCTGGCCGAATACGAGCAGATCAATGAGAAGTTCGGACTTCCGGAATATTACGAAGATCCGGAAAAGATGGACAAACTGTTTGCCCGCCAGGCGGAGTTGCAGGATGTGATTGATGCCACCGACGCGTGGAACCTGGATAGTAAACTGGAACGGGCGATGGACGCGTTGCGCTGTCCGCCGGAAGAGCAGCCGGTGAAGAACCTCTCCGGAGGAGAACGTCGCCGGGTAGCGCTCTGCCGTCTGCTGTTGCAGAAACCGGACATCCTATTGCTCGACGAGCCTACCAACCACTTAGACGCGGAGTCTATCGACTGGCTCGAACAGCACCTGCAACAATACGAAGGAACGGTGATCGCTGTGACGCACGACCGCTACTTCCTGGACCACGTAGCGGGATGGATCCTGGAACTCGACCGTGGCGAGGGAATTCCCTGGAAGGGCAACTATTCCAGCTGGCTCGATCAGAAGACCAAGCGCATGGAGATGGAAGAGAAGACGGCCAGCAAGCGTCGCAAGACACTGGAGCGCGAGCTGGAGTGGGTACGCATGGCACCGAAAGCGCGTCAGGCTAAGGGGAAGGCCCGTCTGAATTCGTATGATAAACTGCTCAATGAGGATAGTAAGGAGAAGGAAGAGAAACTGGAGATCTTTATTCCCAACGGACCCCGTCTGGGAAATAAGGTGATCGAAGCGGTACATGTGGCCAAAGCGTATGGAGATAAACTCCTGTTTGATGATCTCAACTTTATGTTGCCGCCCAACGGCATCGTAGGGGTGATCGGTCCTAACGGCGCGGGTAAGACCACGCTGTTCCGTCTGATCATGGGACTGGAACAGGTAGACAACGGGGAGTTCGAAGTAGGGGAGACGGTAAAAGTAGCCTATGTAGACCAGCAGCACAAGGACATTGATCCGGACAAGTCGGTATACCAGGTGATCTCCGGTGGCAACGATCTGATGCGCCTGGGAGGCCGGGATGTGAACGCGCGTGCCTACCTTTCCCGTTTCAACTTTGCCGGAGCGGATCAGGAAAAACTCTGCGGCATGCTGTCTGGTGGAGAGCGCAACCGCCTGCACTTAGCCATGGCCCTGAAAGAGGAGGGCAACGTATTGCTGCTCGATGAGCCTACCAATGACATCGACGTGAATACCCTGCGTGCCCTGGAAGAGGGACTGGAGAACTTCGCCGGATGCGCGGTGGTGATCTCGCACGACCGCTGGTTCCTCGATCGTATCTGTACGCATATCCTGGCGTTTGAGGGCGATTCGAACGTGTTCTGTTTCGAAGGCTCTTATTCTGAATATGAAGAGAATAAGATGAAGCGAATGGGTAATGTAGAACCTAAAAGAGTACGGTATCGCAAGCTGATGCAAGACTAAGAGATTTACGAATGGACGAACCAACGGTCGACGAAGTCAATTACGATGTACGATTTGAAATGCATGGTAAAGGCGATATAAGTGCCTCCGGGAGTATGGCTTCCGGAGGCACTTTTTTTAGCTTCCCTTGCGTGTCTATCTATGAAGTCGATGTCTGATCCGGATTTTCAATTGTTAATCGTCAATCGCAATTGGCTTTACCGATCTACGATTGACTTCGTCGATCGTTTGTTGAACTTCGCCGACCGTTTGTCCGTCCCATCGTAAATTCCTTTGTTCCTCTCCTTTTTTCAGATGGCTGATCCCGTTTATGTCGAAGTGGGTGATCTTGTCGTATTCCACAGGAACGATCTCTTTTCCCCTGCCGTCTACAAATCCCCACTTCTTCTCTATCTCCCCCTTACCGACGAAATAGGTGGCGGCTCTTCCGCTGTTCAGCAACACCGGTGTTGGCTTTCCATCCGCCCGGGGGCACTCCATGTGCGCGTAGAAACGGGACAGCCTCTCTCCGGTGGTGGCATCTATGTAAGAATAGTAGCCTCCGGTAATTTCTGATATCCAGATCTCCCGGCTACATTTCCGGATGTGTGTAAAGCTATCTGTCACGATCTCTCCCTGCCGGTTGATGAGCGCGCGGAATTTACTATCGTGCAGGGCCACCATAGCCAGTTCTCCGTCGAAAGGCTCTGCCTCCGGAAATCGCGGGGCGATGATCTCTTCTCCCTGGTCGTTGATATATCCATAGTCGTATCTGTGATCCGAACCTGTGCAGACGCCCTCGTTTGCCACGATTGCTATGTCGCCCACAAAAGGGTAGATACGATCGTAGGGAGCACAGATCAGCTTTCCGGAGCTGTCTATATATCCGAACTTCACCCCCTTTATGAATCCGGACACTGTACCTTTGCGCAACAATCTGTCCGGTCCGTTTTCCGGATCTTCCTCCTTCTGCCACGCCACAGCGATGTGTCCGTGGGTCAGTTCCGGTTTTCGGGCCACCCGCCAATGATTGCCTTCCGGCGTCAGCAGGTAATACATATCCTCTCCCAGTACTTTCCCTTCCGCGCTCACCAATCCGTACATGTCATACCGCACATGTAGATCGTGCCTGCGGTCGAAATACGATCTGTGCTCCCGGAATGTGAAAAATCCGTCCTTGATCTCTTCGTGGATCTCTCCGAACCGGAACGGGGTCAGCAACCGTCCCTCGTTGTCCATCAATGCCCAGGGGTTCTGGGTGTATTCGTCTGTGAGCAGACGTACCTTGTAAACCTCCCCGTTCAGCGGTCTGACCTCCGTGGGAGTGTCGCCCGCAAATACAGGATGGATCTCCTGTGCCTGTAAAGAGATAGAGAAACCAACTGCCAGCCAGGCAGAAATAGTTGTCAGCAGGTATTTTTCTTTCAGTGTATTCATCCTTTTACCGTATATTCGATAGCGTATCTATGTGCTGCAGATCTTTACAAAGGTAACATTATTTTTGAAAGACCATTCCGGCCTTTCCTGCTGTGGGGCATTCCCGGAAAGAACTTTTCCGGAGATGCCCGCGACCGGGCAATGCCCGTTTTCTACCTTCCGGTTCCGCGCCTTTTTTCTTTCTTCTTGATAGGCTCAATCCCATAGTTGCTCTTTTTCCGTGCGCATGTTTCAATGCTGTTACATTCCGGTACTATACACCGGGGTCTCCTTTTTCCTTTTCTTTACATACAGATAGATCCTCTCCAACGATGGATCTGCTGTTTTTTCTCTGAATCAGGTAATAAAAAGTACGAAATTTGCCCCTGTTTCATGGAATCCGAAAGAAAACCCCCAGGATTGCTTACGATCTTTTATCGGGAGCTGCACCCTTTCTTCTGTGTCTCTTCGCTCTTTTAATTTTTGTTTAGTTACACGGTGCTATTTTCTGTTGTGTTCTCTTAAAAAATGTACTATTTTTGTAACATAGATACAAATTTTATTAATTACATTTGTGGCATCAAATGAATATATTAACAAGTATTATTAACAAACAAACAGAATTTATGAGAAGACATCTAATTCATTTCCTGTTGGTTGCATGTATGACGGTATGTAGTGCCGCCACAGCGTTTGCCCAGGTTACAGTGAAAGGTCAAGTGGTAGATGCGGATACAGACGAACCATTAATTGGTGCAGCTGTAACTGTTCTCGGCACGACTCAGGGAAGTGTAACAGATTTAGACGGTTATTTTACTCAAAGTGTAGGAAATAATGGAACTATTATTATCCGTTACCTGGGATACAGAGAACAATCTATAAAAATCACTCAACGAGGAACTGTAGATTTAGGAATGATTCGTATGCAGCCGGATGCAGTAGCATTGTCTGATGTGACTATTACTTCCTCTATCGCTGTTGCCCGTAAGACTCCGGTAGCTGTTTCTACTATTGATCCTGTCTTTTTGCAGGAAAATCTGGGTACACAGGAGTTTCCTGAGATCCTGAAATCTACTCCGGGGGTATACGCGACGAAAGAAGGAGGGGGTTACGGTGATTCTCGTATCAATCTGCGTGGATTTGATGCAACCAACATTGCTGTAATGGTTAACGGCGTACCTGTAAATGATATGGAGTGGGGTGGTCTGTATTGGTCCAACTGGACCGGACTGACAGATGTAACACGTTCCATGCAGGTTCAACGTGGTCTGGGAGCCTCTAAAATAGCATCTCCTTCTGTCGGAGGTTCCATTAATATCATAACTAATTCCACAGATGCCAAAAAAGGAGGAAGTATCTATTACGGGCTTGGAAACGATGGTTACAATAAGATGGCATTCAGTTTGTCATCAGGTTTGAATGAAAAAGGCTGGGCTTTCTCGTTATTAGGTTCTAAATCATGGTCTGACGGGTATATTCAGGGAACTGCTCATGAGGCCTATGCCTGGTTTGTAAACATATCTAAGGCTATTGGTGATAATCATGTTTTATCTTTAACCGCTACAGGGTCGCCTCAGTCTCATAATAAACGTTATGACAGATTGACAATTGTTGAGTGGGAAAGACGAAAACATACAGGTCTGGGCGCAGGTTATCGTTACAATGCAACCTATGGATTTGATGATACTGGCAGGGAAAAAGTGGCTACCAACTATAATTACTATCATAAGCCTCAGATTTCATTGAACCATATTTGGGAAATCAATATGAAATCCAGTCTTTCTTCTGTATTTTATGTTTCTATAGGAGATGGATATGGATATCGGGGTGTGGGTTCAAACACTTCTTCTCTGTATGGAGCTTCTTATGGCATTCCTAACATTACTTATCGTCGTGAAGATGGTACATTTGATTATGGCCAACTGATGCGTGACAATGCCGAAAATGAAAATGGAAGTCTTGCGGCGATATCAAAAAGTATCAACCAGCATCAATGGTATGGATTACTTTCCACATACAACAGCCAGGTAACAAACAACCTGAACCTTCAGGGGGGTATTGACCTGCGTTATTATAAAGGTGTTCATACCAATCGTATTTCAGACTTATTGGGAGGTGAATATGTGATTGACCCTGACCGTGCGAAGGTAACTTATAGAAAAGACGATGTGGAGTGGCAGAACGAACGTTTGTATATCGGTGACATTGTTTATCGTGACTATGACGGTATGATCGGACAGTATGGCGCATTCGGACAGGCAGAATATACGAAAGATAAACTTTCTGCTTTTATGGCGGCTAATGTAAATACCAACACCTACGCCCGTCGCGACCGTTTTTATTATCCGGATACTAAATCTACCACAGAAACCCGTGTCGGATATGGGATCAAAGGAGGTGCCAATTATAACTTGACAGAGCACCATAATGTTTTTGCCAATATAGGTTATTTCTCACGTACTCCCTACTTTTCACAGGGTATTTTCTTAAGTTCGACAGTGAATCACGCAGTGAACAAAGACTCCAAGAACGAAGGGGTATTCTCTTTTGAACTGGGATATGGATACAGTTCACGCTTTTTGAATGCTTCGGTGAATGTGTATCGTACTTCATGGCTGGATAAAACTGTGATTAAATCTGTTTCAGACGGTCTGGAAAGTAACTATGTAAACATGAATGGAGTAAATGCCTTGCACCAGGGTATTGAACTGGAATTTACCTCTAATCCTGTCAGAAACCTGCATATCAAAGGGATGTTCTCCTTCGGGGATTGGCGTTGGACCAGCAAAGATGTAACCGGATACTGGTATAACAGAAGTGGACAAGCGCTGGATGCCAGTCAGGATATTACAGTAGCCGGTTCGGAAGATCATGCCAATTATACCTTGAATATGAAAAATATTAAAGTGGGTAATTCCGCGCAGACTACTGCTTATCTGAATGTTTCCTATGAATTGCTGAAAGGGTTGAAGGCTGGTATGAGTGGTAATTTCTATGGACGCAACTATGCTGATTATGATATTACCGGAACAAGTACATTTGAAACCGGAACCTATGATGTTCCGCAACCGTGGAGAATCCCGAGTGCGTATGTCTTTGATGCTAATATGTCATATAGATTCGATATTGGTAACATACGCGCGACCTGGATCGCCAATTGTATGAACTTATTCAACAATCACTATATTACCGATGCGAAAGACAATGGCGCGCGTACCGGTGGGCATGGCTGGGAAGATGCGACTGTGTTTTATGGTTTTGGACGTACATGGTCTATGAGTCTCAGACTTAATTTCTAAGCATTAAGATCCGAGTATAAAAAATAAAAGATAAATATGAAAAAAATAGTATATTTTGCTATATTGATTGCAGGAACAGCTTTCTTGTACTCCTGCAATGATGAACCTGATTTTCCAGGTCTGGATGAGAAAAGTAAATTTACCAATATGCAGAGTCTGGCCTATACACTGACGCAGGCAGACTATAAGACGATAGCTTCTAACAATACCAATAAGGCTTTAGCTGCCCAGGAAGATGAAGAGGATGACCTGGCGGAATTGGGTGATAACGGTTATTTTACTTCTGTGATTACAGCTGCTAAATACTTGCCTGCATTTCTGGAAACTAAGTGGTATACAGTAGATGATAAGTCTAGGGTTACTGTCACTTATAACAAACAGACAGAGCCTGAAGAATATGTAAGTAAGGTTGCGGAAGCTGAAGAATATACCCTTACTAATGAAGATTATGAATCTGTCTGGAACGATGATACAGACTATTTTACTCCCACTAAACCGGCAAAAAGTTATCTTTCCAGAATTCTGAATAATGCGGTTACAGATGCGGAAGAAGGAGATTATCTGTTGGTTACTTATAACTATTCAGACCGGGAACCTGGGGTCAGTGGAGGAGATGAAGAAACGGTTGTAAGTCTGCCTATTTTTGAGGATTTTGAGACGGGTACGCTGTATGATGCTATAGACATACCGGATTGGAAAATTGTAAGTGAGGAAGGATCTGCTACATGGACTTTCAGAAGTTATAACAACAATATGTTTGCTCAGACTACGGCTTATAATATGGGTGATGTGAAGGTGTCACTGATCACTCCCCGTTTTGAAGCTACTTCAACTACAAAATTTACTTTTGATTACGAGCATTTATACTATGCAGGTAATAGTATTACCGTGTGGGTAGGTGAAAATGTAAATTCGACAGATGATAACGATTGGACTGAGATTACTTCTGAATTCAATCTGGTAAATGAAGGTACAAACAGTCAGTTTCTGGATGCGGGTACTGTAAGCCTTGCTGCTTATGCGGATAAGACCATTGCGATTCGCTTTACATATATAGGCAGTAATTCGGCAGGTACTACTACCACTATGCGTATAGACAATGTCTCTATTTATAATGATGCAACCCGTGCGTTAGCTTCTTCCGGATATGTAGGTACCGTAGTTGCACGCAATGCCGTATATCAATACAGTGGAACAAGTTGGGTAGAAGCATCAGATATAGTCATGTTGGATGACGAAGATTACACGGATATGGGTGGTTCTAATCCGAATTTTTCTTCTTCGTTTGCTGCTGAGGATTATATTCCTACTTATCTGACGCTGAACTATCCGTATGCGAAGGATGGAGATGTAAAAGTGGTAGTATATAAATATTACAGTAGTGGTATAACCTCTATCCATGCTCAGGAATATACCTATACAAAAGGTGAATGGGTTAGCAATGAAATCCAGCAGGTATCGGAGCAGTTTACCAGAACTAACGGAGCCTGGGTATATAGTCCGGGAGTGCTCGTAGAACTTCCTGCCGATCGGAACAATGAATTTGTTACTCAGTTCATGAGGAATGTGGTGGAATATGTCGGAAACACTTATGGTACTGAGTATTTCCAGACGGGATATGATAACGCCGAATTCTATTACGGATTTACATTCTATTATAATAATGTAAACTTTAATCTGAATTATTGGAGAAATCGTAATGAGGCTGGTCCTACTGCCTATGGCGATTTAAGTGATGAAGAACTGGAAGAGTTGCAATATGCACGTCTACCTGAAGCATTTAAGATCGGATTAGAAATGATGTATCCGGATGCAGCTCCATCTGATACCGGTTCCATGATCTACACCGTTTATTTTGCACTGTATACGGGTGCCAATGTAACGACTTATAATTATATGATTCAGTTTGAAGTGGTAGCTAAAGGTCAGTTCGAATATGTAGAAGATTCTTTAGGTCCTATTGAATAATCAGCTCTGATAGAATCATACTAAGTGAGTATAAAATTCCGGCAAGGAAGAGGTTATTACCTGTTCCTTGCCGTTTTTTCTGACGCTTTAATCGGTTTCCGATCTTCCTATTGATCCATTTACAATCCATTATTAATTGTGATTCCTGTATGTGTATGAGGATTTGATGTTCAGCAGGTCAGAGATTCATGTGGATAAACAGGTAAGTAGTGATCCTGTTTTTTTGTTATAAATTCTGTAGTAAGGGTTTGTTAATTAGAGATTTTTATTATATTTGTTACAGGGTTCTGATGGGCCTGATCCGCCTGACTTTATCAGATTTAATTAACACATATTACTGTCATGAAATTGAAATTAGACTACAGACTATTTTTTACTGTTTTATGTATCTTATGGGTATCGGTTTCTCATCTGTTGGCTCAGGAATGTGGGATAGTCATGGATGAAGTTACTCGGAATCCGATAAGCGGTGTACATGTTTATCTCCATGGCGACCAACTGGTTGCGGTAAATAATGAAGAAGGGAAGTTCTGTCTGCAACACGATGTAAACATTACACCCGGTGAGGTCCTGAGTTTTTCTCATGTCAGCTATTCCGGAAAAGAGATTTCTCTGACTGATTTCAAAGCAGCCGGGTCGGTTCTGTTTCTTATCGAAAGCAGGCACCAATTGGGTGAGGTCACTATCCATACAGACCGTTTTATGGAAGGCAGGGTCAGCTACAAGAGATTGGCTCCTATGAAATACGGACTTTATTCCTTTGGTTCTCTTCTGGCAGGAGACTATATCTATGTGATGGGTGGAGATGAAACCCGTAAGAGTGAGATCAGAGACTTGCAGGACGGAAATTATGACCTGAAGACTCCAAGTTTGAACATGAGCCTTCTGGACCCTTGGGAAGGGTATAATAATCGTCTTTTCAGATATGATATCCGCAACGATCGCTGGGAAGTGGTAGATAAAAAATTCCGTAAAAGAGCCTATCACGCGATCCATCATTACGACGATAAGATCTATATCCTGGGTGGAAAGCGTCTGTCAACTAACAGAAGATATGAATACCTGGACGAAACAGTGGAGATCTATGATCTGAAAAGAGATACCGTACTTGTAGACCCTGTCAATCCGCATCAGGCGGTAGATTTTGCCTCTTTTATGTATGACGGCAATATCATCGTGATGGGAGGCTCTACCAAAATGAGTCGGAAAGGCACCAAACTCTATACGAATAAAGTCCATGCTTTTGATGTAAGGCAGGGCCTGTGGTATGAACTACCTCCCCTGTCTGAATCCAAAGAAACACGTGGCGTGGTCGTAGGTAGTTCTATTTATATAATAGGAGGAACACTTAAAGGGAAGACATCTAGTTCTCAGATAGATCGTTATGACATAGGAGAGGGAAAGATGGAGAAAGTGGGCGAACTGTTGTATGAAGTAGAGCGTCCTGCCATTGCTGTGGATGGCAATGTCATCTTCTTATTTGAAGACGGTATTATTCAAACATATAATGTCGCGACCGCAGAGCGATATGCCTATCAGATAGGCCTGTATATGACAGGAAGTGAAATGTTTTGTTCGGATGGCAAACTTTATCTGCTGGGAGGATATGACTATGATGAAATGGGCAAGCGCCCTTCCGATGATCTTTACTGCATCGACATAAATGACTTTAATCGTACAAAATTATATACAGTTGATAAATGAGGCAGAATGTCTGGTAATGTGTGTGTATATAAATTGTACGGAGGTATCCGTCCTGTCAACTTTTCCGTAATGGTAAACAGATGTATATGACTTGTTTATAAAAGAGTGGTACAAAATACATTGCTGTTTTTATAAAGTATCTTTGTTTGTAGGTAGTAAGAGTCATACAGGTTATTCCTGTAACCCGATAACGTTGTAAACTCATATGAAACTAAACTTCGGAAGCAGATTTTTATTTATTGTTTTGTGTGTATCTCCGTGGGTGTCTTCCACACTCACGGCTCAGGTGTGTGGCACTGTTGTTGACCAGAAAACCCACCTTCCTGTAAGCGGAGTGCATATCTATCTCGGAGGCGATGAGTTGGTTGCGATAAGTAACCAGGAAGGCAAATTCTGTTTGCAGCAATCTGCTGAAATCCGGGAAGAAGATCTACTTACCTTCTCTCATATAAGTTATACCGGAAAAGAAATCCTATTAAGTGATTTCCGGGATGCCGGTCTGGTTGTCTTTCTTACCGAAGGCAGGCACGCTCTGGGAGAGGTAGTTATTCGGTCCGATCGTTTTCTCGAGGGTAAAGTCAGGTACAGGAAACTGGCTTCGATGAGATATGGAGTGTCTTCATTTGGTTCTTTATTGCTGGAAGACTGTATCTATGTGATAGGAGGAGACGAAACCCGGAAGGATGAGGTCAGGGATATACAGAATAGTGATTACAGCCTTCGGACCTTAGGCAGCTGTACGGCTGAGGTGAAGTCCTGGGAGAGATACAGCAATTATCTGTTCAGATATGATATCCGGAACAATCGTTGGGAGACACTAAACCAGAAATTCCGTAAAAGAGCCTATCATGCCATTCATCACTACGACGATAAGATTTATATCTTGGGCGGAAAGCGACTTTCTGAAAACCGTAGACTTGAATATCTGGACGAGACGGTAGAAATTTATGACCTGAAAAAAGATACGATTATAATAGATCCGGTCAATCCTCATCAGGCGGTGGATTTCGCTTCATGTATGTATGACGGAAATATCCTTGTGATGGGTGGTTCTACCAAAATGAGCAGAAAAGGCACCAAGCTCTATACCAACAAGGTACATTCGTTTGATGTGAAGTCCGGACTCTGGTATGAGCTTCCGCATATGCCGGAAGCCAAAGAGACCCGCGGGATACTTCTGGGCAATTATGTATATACAGTGGGAGGAAGCACCAAGGGGAGAAAAGAGGCTTCTCAGATTGATCGGTATCATATAGCGGAAGGAAAGACCGAGAAAGTCGGAGAGCTTCTCTATCACGTTCTGCGGCCGGCTGTAGCTACCGATGGCAATATCCTGTATATCTTTGAAAATAATATCATCCAGACTTATAATGTATCTACAGGTGAAAAATATGCCTATCAGATAGATTTGAACCTTACAGGCAGTGAAATGCATTATCGGGATGGTAAACTGTATCTGTTGGGAGGATGCGATTATGAGTCAATCAGCCCACTTGCTTCCGATGATTTATATTGCATCGAAGTCAATGAATTCAATCGTACCCGATTGTATACTGTGGATAGATGACCCGGATCGGATCGGCCACTCTTTTGTCTATATCTGAATTTAATGCCTGCTGTACATCGTAGGGATACAATGTATGGTCATTGGGTTGATCCAGAACAGGGTTTGAGGAATATGGGGAATTCTCTTGTCATCCTGTATACAAAGGCAAGGGATACAGCGCTTATCAGCCTCCTGTTTTTTCCATAATCAGCCTCCCGGGAGCCTGCTTCGGGAACAGGGCCTTGCCGGTAGAAACATTCACAGAGATATACGCTCCCGTTCCGGATAAGGGAGATTAGATAGAAAAAGGAATCCTTGTTCCTGAATATTTAATCGGATCGGTCCAGGGCAGCAAGTATCCTTGTGCTGTTTTCTGTCAATATCTGGTAGGAGTTTCTATGCCAGGGCAGGCATTGATTTAAAATAGCTGAGAGTTCTTTATTTTCCTGATCTATGATAGAGAATACTTCTCCGGTTTCCTCTTTACTGATCAGTTTGTCCGCATGGCGGGAGAGAAAGAATACAGAGACAATAGCATCTATCATCTTATCTGTAACTATTTTTTGTTCCCATATGGAGCGGGCAGGTCGGCGAAATAGGTCGTATAACTGTTTTCTGCGAAGGTCTGCTAATTCATTCCGCAAGATCCTTCTTTTCCGCAGGATATAGTCTACTTCCTCTTTCAGATCTTCGATCAGGCAGAGCGGATCGTAGGCGATCCGGGCGTGGTAGATGTAGGAGATAGGCATGGCGAAATAGTGGCCTGTCATCTGATCTTTTTCTCTTTTAAAAGTAGGGATATGAAAAGAAAAGAGGCTGATCTCGTATCCTTTGTAGGTGAAATGGATACACCAGGGATGTTGGTACTCCTTGTGTGCAAAGAGCAGGTCGATGTCACTGTCCGGTTTGTAGGTGCCTGCGGCTACGGAGCCGGAGACGGCGATGCCCGCTTCCGGAAAGCTCCGGTGCAGCAGGTCCATGATCTCTTGCGCGATGATTTTATGCATGGTCGAGTTGTTTGATACTGATTTCGGGGCTCTCCCCGGCGAAACATTCTTTACTCATATTCTCCAGCAAATTCCTGGCTTGCCGCACATACTCGTCCGAGTATTCCTGCTCCAACAAAGATTCCAGTTGCCGGCTGTAGGTCGCATAGGCTTCTTTGCGCGCGATCTGACGGTAAAAAAGTAACAGCCAGTGATCCAGATGCCAGGAGAAGAACCGGAGTTCCAGGGTATCTTTCATATCCATTAATTTCAGGAGAATGTCTAAGCTCTGTTTTTCACGGGAGATGGCTTTCTGTCCCATCTGTGTTTCGTCTGCAAGTAGTTCCAGGATTTCTTCCATAAATTTCGTTTTTTTAGGTGATGGATCAGTTGGGTGTGTGCCACATTTTTCGTAGCGGTCGCATGAAACGGGCAAAGAGCGATACATCTTCCGTGATAATATCGGCCTGTGCCCGCATTTCCGGCAGGTAGGGGAGTGGCTTGCCGGTGTTTGTCCGGAGCCCGTCCGGCAGAGTGATATCCACTATGTAACAGGTCTGCTGGTGCTCTGTAACCGGGACCCACGAAACGGCTTCTACTCTTCCCTGTACCAGACCGTCTTCTTCCAGGGAAAGGTGGAGAAAACGGATCTGTACACTTTGTCCGGGCTTCACCTTGTCCGAACCTTCTGCGGGAAGCATTCCTTTGCCCAGCAACCGGCCGTGGTGAAAGGGAATGATATGGAAAACAGTCTCTCCCGCGGTGATCTCCTGCCCCCGGCTCCAGTATGTGTGGAACGTAACCTCTCCGTCGATAGGGGCGATCAGTACCTGGTCCTCTCCCCATTGTGCCAGGGCGGTCCGGAGTTTTTGATCGGCCGATTCCTCAGTATCGGTTTTGGTATTGTTGCTGTCAGTGATATATTCTTTCAGCCAGAGGAGATCACTCAGAGAGGCACTGCTTTCCAGTATGCCCAGCGTATCGCCCTGTTTCACCTGTTGGTGGTTGGAGACATACAGTTCCTGTAGCCGGCCCGAGGTCTGCGCGGTGAGGGTTGCCACAGGAGAGTCCGAAGTTAGTATCATGGAAACAGAGACCTGATCGGGATACCTGAACCAGGTGCTGCCTGCCAGAATGCCCATGAGGATGCAGAACAGCAGGGTAATGCCTCTTCTGACCATCCACGAAGGAATGCTTTCGAGGATCTCCTGGAATTCTTCGCTTCTGAAATTTATGTCGTTCTTTTCCATGTTTTAAGTTCTGAGTTTTCAGTTCTAAGTTTTAAGTTTTAAGTAATAAGTTCTAAGTTTTAAGTTGTAGATGGTATATAACTCCATATTTATCATTCTGTATGTATGACTCAGAACTTAAAAGTTATCACTATTTTACGTTATAAGTTGTAGTTGTTAAGTGTTAGATTGTATATAATTTCTTATTTATAATTCAAAACTTGTAAGTGTAAGTTCTAAATTGTATATGATTTAATCTTTCTCATCCATACTTATAATTTAAAACTTATTACTTAGAACTTATAACTTAAAACTTATTACTTAGAACTTATAACTTAAAACTTCTTTACCGTCCCAATTCTAGCTGATTCCGGATCAGTGTATAGTAGGCTCCTCTGCGGTCTACCAGTTCCGCATGGCTTCCCTGTTCACAGATACGGCCCTTGTCCATCACCACGATGTGGTCCGCGCGCTGCACCGTGCTCAGGCGGTGGGCTACGATCACCACTGTTTTTCCTTTGTAGAAGTCGTGGAGTTTATTCAGGATCTCCTTCTCGTTGTTGGCATCTAATGCGTTGGTGGCTTCGTCGAAAAAGAGAAAATCCGGATTTTTGTAAACTGCCCGCGCGATCAACAGACGCTGTTTCTGTCCCTGGCTCAGGCCGTCTCCCTCCATACCGATTTTGGTCTGGTAGCGCAGGGCCAGGGAGTCGATAAACTCTCCGATGTTGGCAATGTCTACCGCCTGCCTGAGCCTTTCCGTGTCTACCTGGTTGTGGTGGATCACGATGTTGCTGAGGATCGTATCGGAGAATATATAACCATCCTGCATCACTGCCCCGGTATGTTCGCGCCACAGCGCGGAGTGGATGTGGCTGAGGGATGTGTTGCCGATGCGGATATCACCCTGCAAAGGAGGATAAAAGCCCAGCATCAGTTTGATCAGGGTGGTCTTTCCGCTACCGCTGGTCCCCACGATCGCTGTCACTTTGCGCGGAGGTATCTCCAGGTTGATGCGATCCAGTACAAAGTTGCGTTGCGCTCCGTCGTAGCTGAAAGAGAGATCACAGAAACGGATCGGCTCGCCCACAGGTATTTTATCTGCCTTGTGGGTATGCTCCTGTTCTTCGTCGGGCTGGTTGTGGATCTCGTTGAGGCGCTCCAGGCTGATCTTGGCATCCTGTATGTTCTGGATCAGGCCGATCAGTTGTCCGATGGGCCCCGAGAGCTGTCCGATGATGTAGCTGACAGACATCATCATCCCTAGTGTCATCTCTCCTTCGATCACACTTCTGGCAGCTAAGAAAAAGATCAGTAATGAAGTGGTCTGGCTCAGGAACACGGAGCCCACCTGCTGGTATTGTCCGATAGTCAGCCCTTTCATGCTGATGCGGAAGAGTTTCACCTGGATACGTTCCCAATGCCAGCGTTGCTCTTTCTCGCAGTTGTTGAGCTTGATCTCCTGCATACCGCTAATGATCTGTACCAGGTTGCTCTGTTCGGCAGCCGACTGTGTAAAGCGCAGCAGATCCAGTTTGCGGCGGTATTTCAGAAAGAGCAGGATCCACCCTACATACAGCGTATTTCCGACCAGGAAGATCATCAGGATGGTGCTGTTGTACCAGGCCAGGATGCAGGCAAAGATGATAAAGTTGGCAAAGGAGAAGAGAGTGGTCAGGGTAGATCCGGTCAGGAACGATCGGATACGTCCGTTGTCACGGATACGCTGCATGATATCCCCTACGTTTTTCGCATCGAAAAAACGTAAAGGTAACCGCATCAATTTGGCCAGGAAGTCGGAGATCAGGGAGATACTGATCCGGCTGTTGACCTGTAGGGCAATCCAGCTCTGGATAAAACCTATGCCCAGTTGTGTGACAGAAAGTATGACCTGCGCGATCAATACCAGCGTCACGAAGTTGAGGTTTTTGCCGTTGATCCCCTGATCCACCATGGCCTGTGTCAGGAAGGGGGGAAGAGTGCCAGCAAACTGCCTGTAAGCATGCCCAGGATCAGTTGCAGGATCTCTCTGCGGTAAGGTTTCAGGTAGTTGAAGTAGTAGGTCAGGCTCTTTTCTTTGCTTTTTTCTTCAGGTTGCTGATAAAAGGCGGGGGTCGGTTCCAGGATCAGGACAATTCCTTTTCGATCCGGATCGGTGATCTGTCCGGTCCAGCATTTGAGAAATTCGCTTTTGTTCATGACGTATTTCTCTCCCGCAGGGTCAGATATATAGATGTCGTAGTCGTCGTTTTTCTTTTTCCGGCGTATGCGGTAGCAAACCACAAAATGGTCGTGATTCCAGTGCAGGATACAGGGTTTTTTTACATGGGTTACCAACTGTTCCAAGGTAGCACGTACACCGTTGGTGCGGTAGCCCAGGAATTCTGCCGCATCACTGATACCCAACATGGAGACACCATTACTTGTCAGGAAAGAGCGCTCACGCAAGTACTGAATCGAGTAACTGCGACCATAGTGTTTGCTGATCATCCTGAGACAGGTAGGGCCACAGTCGGTACTGTCTGGTTGGGTATAATTGGGAAAAGAGGTTTGTCGGATCATTCGATAGTCTGGTCAATTCTTTGATAAAGAAAGAAGAGAGCACTTGTCTGAAGACAAGTGCTTGAGCTCAGTTAGGTCCATGCCCTACAACCATCACCATCACAATAGGTTTCCCATTCCAGACAGTCCGGTCCACAGTTCCTGCAATCCCAATAGCAATCACTGGAACAGTTACTACATACATTGCTACAATTGCTGCATGTATTGCTACAAGTGTTACTACATGTATTACTACATGTATTGAAACATACAGATGAACTGGAACTGGAACTGGAACTCAGGAATCCGGCTCGTCCTTTTACGGTTTGCATTTCCGAGCCGGTCAGTTTTTCCAACCTTTCTTCCAGACTCATGTCTGCACTGAATTCCGCTCTTCCGGAATTCAGGGAAATCATTTCTTTCATTTTCATAAAAAATGTTTAATAATTAATAATGTAATTGTCAAACAGATCCCTTACCATGTGATATGTCTTCTGGTGTACAGGATATGTCTTTTTCAGACATTCATACAGATAGGGGTCTGCTGTCTCTATGAGTGGATAAATATTTTGTGCCTCTCGTTTGCTCAGAAGTTTGCTGCTGTAATATCTGAGAAACACAATAGCAGCGATCTTCTCTAAGAGCAGATACAATATTTCCTTTTTTTCGAAGATGTCCGCCGGGTGTTTACTGAATTCTGTTTGTATATCCTCTTTGAGATCGCTGATCAGGATGTCGCGGAGCAATCTTCTTCGTATCATGATTTCATTTACACTTTCTTTCAGATCATTAATCAGGCCATGTGGATCGTATATGGGCAGAATAATATCGATATAGGTCAGACGCATATTGTGGTGGGTGTAGATCAGATCCAGGTAATTGGTCAGGAACATTTTTCTGGCATAGATGAAAATTCCGATCAGTATTCCCTTGTATGTGAAACTCACAGAATGCGAATGCTTATAATTCTTATCTAAAAAAGCAG